>OGHK01000392.1_pt1 | contig 46423 bp, 48 predicted proteins | sample 1571411 | NCBI WGS metagenome assembly OGHK01 (sample SAMEA2582043, study PRJEB24529) | metagenome | biome: Human gut stool | place: China | collected 2011 | reverse complement strand
TTGCTATAAAAACTTTGTAATAAATTACCAATACAAGAAAGACGGCAGCTAAAAGCATAGGACTTGAAAAAGAAAAAAGAATTATATATTATATAAATGTGTCGAAAATAGAACACGAAAATTATAACCCTTTCCATCAGGGGATATTAACGGCATGTATTTTTTGAAGAAAATTATATCAGTCACACAGGAGGATGAACATTTATGATGGACTTGTATGGAAATGGATTATTACTTGGAGAAAAAACCCTGGACAGCTTATGGATGAGACAGAACCTGACTATGAACAACATTGCAAATGTTGATACGCCAGGTTTTAAGTCACAATATATGACCTTTGAGAATGAACTGGCACAGAAGATCCGGTCTGCTCTTACTGTGAAGAAGACTTCTATGAAAAATGTGGCAAGAGGGATTGAAAATATGAGACCGTCTGTCCATACCACCTTAAATGAATCAACCAGGCTGGATGAGAATAATGTGGATATGGATCAGGAACAGGTTGAATTGGCAAGAACAGCTTATGAATACCAGTTTATGATCAGTTCTGTAAGTAGCGATCTTTCACGTCTGCGCAGCGCAGCTAAAAACTTTTAAATCATACAAATTATACGGTTAAGGAGAAAATATAAAATGATTGAACAGGTGAATGGGTTTATTACCCCCATGAAAGAATGGGATGCTGTTGGAAAGAATGATGCAAAAATAACCGGAACAGAAAATGGTACAAAATCTGTGTTCCAGTCAGTGCTTGAAGATACAATACAAAATGTTTACGACACACAGAAGGATGTAGAACAGAAACAGTATCTTCTGGCAACGGGGCAGTTAGAAGATGCCCACAGTCTTCCAATCGCCCAGGCAAAAGCAGAACTGAGCCTGGAAGTTATGATCTCTCTTAGAAATAAAGCAATGGAAGCGTATAACGAAATTTTAAAGATGAGTGTTTAATACTGCTGGCCATGGAATGGAACAGTAGATTTTTAATATTTGCTATATATGGAAATGCAAAGGATGAATGGAACAGTGCAGAATCTAAAAGAAGCATGGCAGAAGATGCCAGGGAAAACAAAAAAAATGATCGCAGTCATTGCAGCGGGGACGATTATCCTGGCGGCAGCCGGACTTCTGGTCCTGAATATAGGCACGAAAAAAGGATACAGTACCTTGTTTACAGGAATGAGCTCGGATGATGCCCAGGCAGTTGTAAGTCTTCTTCAGGATGAAGGTGTTGATTACAGATACAATGACAAAAACGGCTCTGTCCAGGTAATGTCAGATACAGTGGATAAGACCAGGGCGGAATTGCTAAGCAAAGGATATCCTAAAAGTGGTTTTACCTATGATATGTACCGTAATAATGCGGGGATCATGAGCACTGAAAAGGATAAGGAAAAATATACATTGTATGAGCTTCAGGATCGTCTGGGTGCCCAGATCGGATTGTTTGACGGGGTACGTGATGCCAAGGTGACCATAGCAGAAGGAGGAACCCAGAAATATGCACTGGATGATACACAGCAGACAGATGCATCGGCCTCTGTTGTGGTGACAATGGATCCTGGACAGGAACTGACAGATACGAAAGCAGCTGCTATTAAAAACCTGATCGCCAGGGCTGTAAAAGGAATGAATTTTACCAATGTTTCTGTATTTGATGCCGCTACCATGACGGAAGTTGGCGGTGAAGATGAAGCTGATAGTACTACGGGGACAGGCAAAGATGTAGCAGAGCTTACCAGCCAGATAGAAAAAAATATAGCAGGAAATGTGCGCCGGGTTCTGGAATTAATGTATGGACAGGGAAAAGTTGCAGTTTCTGTAAAAGGCACACTGAATATGCAGAAGCTGATCCAGGAAACAGTCCAGTATACCACTCCGGATAAGGTTGACCAGAATGATAAAACAGGACTGCTGGAAAAAGAAGAAACAGCAGGGGAGAATACAGGAAGTACGTCTTCGGGAAATGGAGGCGCAGCAGGCGCAGATGCTAATGCAGATACACCCCGTTATACGGGCCAGACAGGCACACAGGCAGGTTCAGATACATATTCCAACAACAGCGCAATAAGAGAGTGGCTGTATAATTCCACAAAAGAACAGCGTCAGATCGATCCTGGTGTTCTGGAAAATACAACAGTAGGCGTTACTATTGATACAGATGATACATCTATTGCAGACGCAGATCTGGTCAGTCTTGTAGCTAATTCAGCAGGTATTACCCAGGAGGACGCTCCTTCAAAGATCACGGTTATAAGAGCCCTTTCAGCAGCCAGTAAAAACACAGATGCAGTGCCGGTAACAGCACCGGCACAGAAAGCAAAGCTTCCATTGCCTCTTTTGATCGCCATAGGGGCAGGTGGGCTGCTTCTGGTATTGCTGATTGCTTTGCTGATACTCAGCAGGCAGCATTTGAAAGCGTCAGAAGAAGAAAGACAGGCACTGTTGGAACAGATACCGGATGGAGATGCGATTACTGAAAATCCTCAAAATGCCATTGCCGCCGACAGTAAAACTAAAAATGATGGGAATATATCCTTGTTAACTGAAGAGGAACAGTCGGCGCTTCAGGGACAGGACGATGAACTTAAGAAAAATGAAGAAATTTTAAATCTGAAAATGCAGCACAGTCTGAAATTAAAACAGGAGATCGGTTCCTTTGTGGATGAAAATCCGCAGATCGCAGCAAAACTGATCCAGAATTGGCTGCTTACTGGTGGAGGAAACGATGGCAGAAATAGAGGGAAGTAAGATAACAGATATTACCGGGGGATCCGAACTGGATAAAATGGATGCGCGGGCGAAAGCAGCAGTGGTAGTTGTGTCTTTAGGAGCAGACCGCGCTTCCCAGATTTATAAATATCTCAGTGAACAGGAAATCGAAGACCTGACTTATGAGGTAGCAAAGCTTGGAAAAACAAATAATGCCCAGGTGGAGAATGCATTAGATGAGTTTTATAAAATGTGCCTTACCCACAAGATGATGACAGATGGAGGTCTGGATTATGCCAGAAGTGTACTGGAAAAAGCTTTTGGAGAAACCACAGCCAGAAATCTTCTGGAAAAAGTATCCAAGACTCTCCAGTCCAAGCCATTTAACTTTTTTACAAAGGGAGATCCCAAATCCCTTCTTGCCCTGCTCCAGCATGAGCGGCCCCAGGTGATCGCTCTGATCATGGCTTATATGGATCCTCAGCAGGCGGCCCAGATACTGGAACAGCTTCCAAATGAAAAAAGGATACCGGTACTGGAAGGCATGGCAAATATGAGCCGTGTATCTCCTGAGGCAATAGCTATTGTGGAAGAGGAAATGAAGAGGAAATTCGCTACGATCATTACCAGTGAGGATAATATGAACCTGGGCGGTATTGATTATGTGGCAGATGTGATGAACCATGTTGACCGAGGAAACGAGAAACAGATCTTTGATGAAATGGATAAAGATAATCCGGAACTGTCAAAAAGCATCAGGGACAAGATGTTCATGTTCGAGAATATCATCGATATGGATCCAAGATCTGTACAGCGTTTTATCAGGGATTGCGATTCCAAGGATATTGTATATGCATTAAAGACTGCATCAGAGGATATGAAGAACGTATTCTTTGCAAATATGTCCAAGCGTATGGCAGAAACAGTCAAGGGAGACCTGGAGATCACTACCAATGTAAGGCTTAAGGAAGTGGAAGAGGCACAGCAGCGTATTGTTAATCTGATCCGTAAACTGGAAGATGCAGGAGAAGTAATAATCAATAAGGGAGGAGATGACGATAACATTGTTGTCTGATCAGGATACAGGCTTTGAAAATAAAGCCAGAGTCCGGAAGCTTCCCTTACAGGTATTTACGGCACCGGATGCACAGAAACCAGAAACAGAAAAGCAGAATAAAAAAGAAACGGAAGCTTCTTTAAATGCGGGCAATGATACATGCAATGGTCTGGAATGCAGTCAGGAACAAATAGAGCTGGTGCTTAGGGAAAAAGAAAAAATATTAGAAGAAGCCCGGAAAGAAGCGGCAGCCATTGAACAGGAAGCAAACGAAAAGGCAGAACAGATCTCTGAGGAAGCCCAGATGAAAGGATTTGAAGAAGGTAGACAAAAAGGCTATGAAGAGGGACTGATTAGGGCAGAAGAGGAAAATGAGGCGAAACATCGTGAAAATCAGCGGTTTTTTAAAGAAAGCCTGGAAAAAGCCTTAATAGAGATCAACAAAGAAAAAGAAAAATGCCTCAGAGAATATCTGGAAGAATTAAAAGATATTGCTGTGGCAGTGGCTGAAAAAGTGATCCATATCAGCCTGAGATCCAGCGGTTCTGTTATAAGCAGGATGATAGAAGCTGAAACAGAAAAACTGCAGAAAATGGACTGGGTCAAGATCTATATGGAAAAAGAAGACTATGAGACCATGGTTCAGGCAGATGGACATCTGGCAGAGAAACTGTCACGGCTCTCTGACAACGTCAAATTTATAGTAATGGAGGACGGAAAATGCGGAAGCTGTATCATCGAAATGCCGGACGGGATTATAGATATGAGTGTAGATACCCAGCTTGAAAATATACACAGACTTGTAGACAACGCCAATACATAAAGATTTTATGGATACATAAAGTACACAGAGGTGAAAACCATGTATGAAAATCTCCTGAAGTTAATACAGCAGGCAGAAACAGCAGACCGCATTGGAAAAATTGAAAATGTAGTGGGAATGTCAATGGAAGCTTCCGGAGGCAGATCCGGTATTGGTGATATTGTTATGATCTACAATGAAGCTGAGAACTGTCAGGTTCCTGCGGAAGTGGTAGGATTCAAAAATGGCAAAATACAGCTGATGACCTATGAAAATATCAGCGGGATCACAGCGGGAAGTTTTGTCCGCAATACCGGATGCCGTTTGCAGATACCGGTGGGAGACTTCCTGAAAGGCCGTATCATCAACGCGCTGGGGCATCCCATTGACGAAAAAGGAGAGTTTCCCCCAGGGAAGCTTTATACAGTAGACAGTGCCTATATCAACCCCCTTAACCGTCCTCCTATCAGGGAACATCTGGAATTTGGGATTAAGGCCATTGATGGTTTAAATACCATTGGAAAAGGTCAGAGAATGGGGATTTTTGCAGGCTCCGGTGTTGGAAAAAGTACATTGATGGGAATGATCGCCCGGAATGTAAAAACAGATATCAATGTGATCGCCCTGGTAGGAGAGCGAGGCAGGGAGGTTCTGGAATTTGTTAAAAAGGATCTGGGAGAAGAGGGCATGAAACGTTCTGTCCTTATTGTAGCCACATCAGACCAGCCGGCAATGCTGCGTATGAAATGTCCCTTGGTTGCAACAACGATCGCTGAATATTTCAGGGATCAGGGAGCAGATGTGCTGCTGATGATGGATTCTCTTACCAGATATGCCATGGCACAGAGGGAGATCGGTCTTGCTATTGGAGAACCGCCTATAGCCAGAGGTTATACACCTTCTATTTATGCAGAATTTCCAAGGCTTCTGGAAAGAAGCGGGAATTTTGCAAAAGGTTCCATTACCGGGATTTATACGGTACTGGTGGAGGGAGACGATACCAATGAGCCGGTGGCTGATACAGTCAGAGGTATTTTGGATGGTCATATTGTTTTAAGCAGGCAGCTGGCTAATGCAAACCATTTTCCGGCTATTGATATCAGTGCGAGTATTTCACGTCTTATGAATGATATAGCCGGGGAAGAACACAGGAAAGCAGCTTCAAGGTTCAGGAACATGTTAAGTCTTTATCAGAAAAATGCAGACCTGATCTCCATTGGCGCTTACAAAAAAGGTGCAAACAGTGCTCTGGATGAAGCAGTTGACCGCATAGGTGATATGAATAAATTTCTGGAACAGGAAACAAATGAAAATATCCCTTATGAGGAAAGCATAAGGAGAATGGAAAAAATCGTGGGTTAGCAGTTATAGGAGATGATACTTAAGATGAAGAGATTTAAATACAGTCTTGAAAATGTACTTCATTATAAGGAACAGATTCTGGACAGCATTAAGGCAGAACATGGTACACTTCTGGCACAGATCCGGAAAAAAGAAGCAGAGATACAGGAACTGGAGAACAAGCTGGTATCTGCCCAGAATAAGATGGATGATTTGAAAAAACAGGATGTACAGATAAAAGATATTTGTCTTTATGGTATGTATATCAGTGAAATGGAAAATCAGATCCGGAAAAAACAGGAACAGTTAAAGCTTTTACAGCAGCAAGAAGAAAAGAAAAAAGTACAGGTGATCGCTGCAAAGATAGATACGTCCCGTTATGAAAAGTTAAAGGACAGGCGGCAGAGTGAGTATGAAAAAGCTGCTAAAAAGGCACAGGAGCTGTTTATAGAAGAATTTGCTTCAAGAACAGCCAGATATTCTCAAAACAGGGAGGTGATCCAGGTTGAGCAGGATTGAAAATACCGGTCAGATAAAAACAGGATATTCTGTGAAGTCAGGTACGAACCCAGAAGAAAAAGTGGAGAATGGGTCAGATTTTGCATCGATGCTGACAAAATACCAGAAAAAAGCAGCCCAGAATGACGAAACAAAAAAAGCAGAAACAGGGGAAACAAAAAATAAAGAAACACAGCCAGAAGAAACCAAAAACAGGGGAAATGAAAAACAGGTTAATGGCAGGCAGTCCGGAGAAAACGTAAAAACAGATGAAATAAAAGCAGAAATAAAAGTAACAGACATACAGGACGGAAAGAACAGCCAGGATGGAGAAAAAGAGCAGGAGCAGGAACTGGCAGCTGCCTATGCTTCTGAAACCTGCTACAGGACCTTTGTACAGATAACAGCAGAAAATAGTAAAACTCCTGCTGTTTACAACAATGAAATAAATGGAATACAAGATCTGGCTGTACAGACAACGTCGGAAACAGGAATGGAGGACCAGACGGCAGCTGTCAGTACCATACAGCAGACAGAATCCCCCCACTCAGAAATAGCTGTCCATGCAGATAGCTTAAAACTCCAGAACAGGCTGGAACAGACCGGAGAGACAGAAGATACAGGACGGACAGAAGAAGCCGGGCAGTCAAAGCAAACTGCCAAAATGAACCGGGAAGAAGAAATACCAGACCAGAAGGAACATATTTCCGGAAAGGAAATGACAGCCCTGGCATCGCCCGGTTATACAGGAACTGTTGAAAGTTCAGCTGGCACAGCAGCAAAACCAGCTGCTGTTGATACAGGACCGGCAGACCGGCTGCCAACAGCCCAGGATACATTGACAGAGGATCTGGGAAACTACCTGGATACAAAGATCAGTGAAAAAAAAGGAAAGCTGGAGCTTTCCCTGGAGCCGGAAAGGCTTGGAAAGCTGACTATCCGGCTGGAGTATGAAAAAGGAAAAACAGAGGTCACTATTTTTTCAACCAGTGCTAAAACACTGGAGATATTAAGCAAAGAAGCAGGGCATCTGGCACAGATCCTGGAAGAAAAAACAGGAAATCCCACTGTCATTTATACGCCGGACCAGACTGAAAACAGGCAAAACATGGATCAGGATCCCGGTCATGGCAGAAACGGCAGGCAGGATCAAAAAGAGCAGCGCCAGAAGCAGGATGACAGCTTTGCCCAACAGCTAAGGCTGGGACTGGCCTAGAAGGAGGATTAAAGTGATATGGCAGATCAAATAACAGTCAGCAGCACTGCAAACCCGTATCAGGCAGGTGTTTACAGTGCCGGATCCAACAGCAAGAACACGATGGATGTAAACAGCTTTATCAAGCTGTTAGCAGCACAGCTTTCCAATCAGGATATGACAAGCCCTATGGATAACGGCGAAATGATGTCCCAGATGACCAATATGGCAATGGTCCAGTCACTTACTGCCATGACAGAGTCATTAAATACATCAGCTGCTGTTACAACTCAGACATATGCAGGCAGCCTGATCGGTCAGGAGATAACAGTGGCGGTTACGGATCCTGATACCGGGGCAGCAAATGGCGTGAAATATGGGAAGGTAATTTCTGTTGATTTTACCCAGGGAGATCCGGTGGTACGTCTGGAAGGTGATGATACCAGCTATAAGATGTCCAGTGTCCTGGGAGTAGGAAAGCTTCCAGAGAAAGCAGGTGAAAAAGATCCTGACAGAGGATCTGAAAAAACAGATAAGATCACAGAACAGTTAGCAAATGCAGATCTGAAAGACACAGGATCTGAAGATACAGAAACAGAAGAAATGTAAAAAGGAGCAAAAGAATATGTTAAGAGCAATGGATTCAGCAGTATCAGGTCTTCGGGCGCATCAGAACAAACTGGACGTCATCGGCAACAATATTGCAAACGTAAATACATTTGGTTTTAAGTCCCAGAGCTACAGCTTTAAAGAGGCGATGTACCAGACTTCCACCACCTCCACAAAGGGAAGCGAGAATGCCGGTGGTGTAAATGCAGCCCAGTATGGATATGGTTCCATGATGGGTTCCATCAGTACGGATATGAGTGCCTCTACACCAACCTATGTAGGTGGTCTTAATGCAAGTGTAAACGGAGAAGGCTTCTTTATTACATTCCCAAAGAGCACAGAAACGGTTACAGTAGCGGATATGAAGAAAACGGACTTTGATTATACCAGAGTTGGTCAGTTCAAAATTGACGGAAATGGATATCTTACAGATGCCAACGGAAATTTTGTTTATGGTTTCCGTCCGGATGAGGTAGATAAGCCAACGAGATTTGATGGAGATCTTGTAGCCATCAAGGTTCCTAGTGATGTAACAGGCAATGATTTTGGTGATGATCCGCTGCAGCTGACAAATGTAAAGATTAACAGTCTGGGAGAGATTTCAGGTACAGTAAAGTCAACGGATCCGGATAAGGATGGAAAAACCGTCAGCATCGGTAAGGTTGCCATTGCCACCTTCCAGAATCCGGAGGGCTTAAGCAAAAAGGGTTCTTTTTACTATGGGGCAGCAGAAAGCGATAACAGTGGTAATGCTTCCGCTACGATCCCAGGAGGAAGCACCTCTTCTTTAATGACCGGATATCTGGAGGCTTCCAATGTGGATCTTGCAAAGGAATTTTCTGATATGATCACAACACAGAGAGGCTTTCAGGCCAATTCAAAGATCATCACAGTCAGTGATGAGATCCTGTCTGATCTGATCAACATGAAGCGGTAAGGAATATGATCTGTGTAGAACGACTTAACGGAGAGATTTTATATCTGAACTGGCTTCAGGTTGAATTGATCGAACAGATTCCGGAAACAAAGATCCGTATGATGAATGGAGATTACTATCTGGTAAAAGACAGTGTAGAAAGCATCAAAGATCAGGTGACCGGGTTCTTTCAAAGGTGTGTCAGCATAAAAAAAGAGATGCAGATTTAGGAGGAAAAGCAGGTGGATCCTACAACATTACTAGGTATAATCCTGGGTTTTGCTTTAATTGTAAACGGAATCGGTTTTGCCAAGATTGGTAACTTTATTAATATCCCCAGTATGGTCATTGTAATTGGTGGGACTCTGTCAGCAACTTTGTCCAGCTATCCATTAGGGATATTAAAGGATATCCCAAAGCATTTTGCAGTACTTATAAGGGGAAACCGCTATAATATCCCCAAATTGATCGAACAGCTTGTAGATCTGGGAACCATAGCAAGGCAGAGCGGCCTTCTGGCGTTGGAGGATAAAGCGGCGGAGATCAAGGATACTTTCTTTAAGCAGAGTGTCCTGATGATCGTAGATGCAAACGATCCGGACAAAGTAAGGCTGGTTCTGGAAAGAGAACTGGATAATATGATGATCCGTCACGACCAGGCGGCAGGTCTTTATGAAAAAGCTGCATCTTATGCACCGTCCTTTGGTATGATAGGTACCCTGATCGGTTTGATCAACATGCTGAAGGGAATGAATATGGATGCAGGCGGTTCATCTACTATCGGCAGTGACATGTCAGTAGCATTGATCACAACCTTTTACGGCTGTATTCTTGCAAATGTTATTTTTAATCCGATCGCAAAGAAACTGAGGATCCGTCAGGATGAGGAAGAACTGTATTGTTCTACTATCATTGAAGGGATCATTGCCATACAGGCAGGAGAAAATCCAAAATACCTGAGGGAACATCTTCTTGCATCGATTAAACAGTCACAGCAGCAGAAGATCCTTGCAAAAACAGAAGGTGGAGATTCTCAGGGGAAGGAACAGGAAGATAAATGAGTAAGAAAAATCGCCCCACAGACAGCGGCGGCAACTGGATGGATACTTATGGAGACATGGTAACATTGCTGCTTACATTTTTTATCATGTTGTATTCCATGTCTAACCTGGACGCACAAAAATGGAGTGTTTTTGTGAAAAGCATCCCAAGCATACAGAACCAGGGATCAGAGAATATTACCATTAATTCCCAGATGTCAGATACCCCAGAGGTGGATAGCAAAGGCCAGGAGATCGGCCAGGAGATTGCCCAGGAAGCTCTTCAGGCAGAAGATGTAAATGAGCTGTATCTTACGATCGCTGAAAGCCTGAATCAGGCGGGTGTAAAGGAGGCTACGGTCATCAGGGGAGATGATTATACTTATGTTTCTTTTGCAAATAATGTGTTTTTCGGTGCAGACAGCTCCGTGCTTACACGGGAAGGACAGGCAGTCCTCAATACATTTGCAAAAGCCATAGCTCCTGCAGCAGGTGGGATTGAACAGGTTAATATCATGTCCCACACTGCGAAAGTAACAGATAATTCACAGATCAATCCACAGATTATACGAAAAGACCGTATCCTTTCGGCTATGAGATCTGCAGAAGCATGTATTTACCTGCAGAAGCAGGGTGTGATAGATCCGAAAAAACTGGTGGATATAAGTTATGGTGAATATCGCCCTATAGCAGATAATTCCACAGAAGAAGGAAGGATAAAAAACCGCAGGATTGAATTTTTGCTTTTAGATAATGGGGCAAAAGAAAGAGACCTGAATGAGTATTATAAAGAGTTTAAGAGCGGTGAATATGCGAATACTACAGTAGTAACAGTAGGAGAGTCACAAAGCTCTTCCCAGGGTGGTGAAACCGTACCGGCAGATACAGAGGCACCGGTAGATACCGGTGCAGCAGATGCAGGTGCAGAAGATGCAGGTGCAGAAGATGCAGGTGCAGAAGATGCAGGGTCTGTGGAGAAAATGCAAAATACCAGTGAATAAGAGAGGTCAGGAAGAATGGCAGATGTTTTATCACAAAGCCAGATAGATGCACTTTTAAAATCCATGAGTGCGGATGCACCAGCACAGGAAAAGAAAACAGAATCTGTACAGCCTCTGTCACCAGAAGAAAAGAACTATATTAAATACGACTTTTTCAGCCCGAGGAAATTCACAAAAGAAAAAATGAAGATCCTCAGGAGTGTATTTGAGAATTATGCACGTATTCTTACTTCCCAGATCAACGGTATTTTCCGCGTGATGACGGACATAACGGTGCTGGATGTACAGGAAAGAAGGTATTACGAATACGTAAATGCCCTTCACGAAAACGACTGCATGACAATGATAGACGCATCAATAGCAGGAGAAGAAAAAATGAGTGTTCCACTGATGCTGTTTGTAACTCCGGGTATGGTGATCACACTGATCAACCATATGCTGGGGGGCGAAGATGTTGTAGCAGTAGAGGATGATTACCGGTATTCCGACGTGGAACGTGCTTTGTACAAGCGGATTGTAGAATATATGACAGGTACCTTAAAGGATGGATTTTCGAATTATGTGAGCATTGTTTTTTCCGTAGAACATGTAGAAGAAAATCCAACCATGGTCCAGGATGTAGGTCTGGATGAAACAGTAGCCATTATCATTTTAAATGTGGACATATCTGGACAGGCACAGGAAAAATTAAAGATCTGCCTTCCGGGCAATCTTCTTACGGTGATCTTTCACAGTATTGACAACCGCAAGCACCTGGCAAGAGGATTTTCTTATCAGGATAATAAAGAGAAGATCATGGATAATATCCGTTACTCCAAACTGCCTATTACAGGACAGCTTGGCACGGTACAGCTGGATCTGAAAGGACTTTATCAGATCCAGGTAGGAGATGTGATCGATCTTGGAAAGCCAAAAGACAGTCCGGTCAGACTTTTTGTAGGACGTCAGCCTTGGTTTACAGGACAAATGGGATGTTATAAGAAAAATGTGGCTGTGAAGATTGAAAAATGCATTGCGTCACAAATAGAAGAAAAGAAAACGGATATAATGCCGCAGAAGGAAGAAGATCCTGATAACAGTGACGGATCTGTAAAAGAACAAGGATAAATACGCTCCGGAATACGGGAGTATAAATAAGAATGAAGGAAGAAGAGGAATAAGAAATGGCTAAGATAATGCTGGTAGACGATGCTGCTTTTATGAGGATGATGATCAAGAAAGCTCTCAGTTCAAGTGGATATAACGATTTTATCGAGGCACAGGATGGGGCAGAAGCAGTAAAAAAATACAGTGAGGAAAAACCGGACATGGTGATCATGGATATCACCATGCCTAATATGGACGGGCTTCAGGCTTTGAAAAAAATTCGTGAAGGTGATCCAAATGCCAAAGTTGTTATGTGTACAGCAATGGGACAGGAAAGCATGGTTGTAGATGCGATCAAATCAGGTGCCCGTGATTTTGTGGTGAAGCCTTTTGATGCACAGAGAATTGTAAAAACTGTAAATGACATTTTAGGAAAATGATCCATAAGGAGGGAACTGTTATGGCATTTTTAGGTTCATTCGATATAAGCGCTTCTGGAATGAGCGCACAGCGTGTCAGGATGGATATTGCGGCAGAAAACATAGCAAATATGGACACAACGCGGACAGAGTCAGGTGGTCCATACCGAAGGAAAAATGTACTTCTTGAAAGCTATTCAGATACGTCTTTTGCCCAGGCAATGGAAAATGCAGCACGGGGAAAAGGAATAACCAGCCGTCATGCAGGAGTAAGAGTTTCTGGCATTGTGGAAGATGACAGAGAAGCTAAGAAAGTTTACAATCCGGATCATCCGGATGCGGATGCAGACGGCTATGTGACTATGCCAAATGTGGATGTGCTGAAAGAAACGGTAGACAGTATGTCAGCGACCCGGTCTTATGAAGCAAATGTAACAGCATTAAACGCAATTAAGCTGATGGCTCAGAAAGCACTGGAAATCGGTAAGTAGAAAACAGGAGGAAAATAAGAATGGGTGCACTCAGCTTTAATGAGATGGAAATAGATGCTCTTGGGGAGATGATGAATATCAGCCTCGGAGCATCAGCGACAGCAATGTCTACCCTTTTAGGATCTACCGTTCACATTACGACTCCAAAGGTAAAGATCCTTACAAGGGATCAGTTTGAGTTTAAAAAGCTGGAACCGGCAGTAGGAGTAGAGATCGCTTATGTAGAGGGACTGGAAGGAAGCAATATTATGATGTTCAGCAGAAATGACGTGCGCATCATAGTAGGAACCCTTCTGGGCGAAGAGGTACCAGATGATAAATTTGAACTGGATGAGATCAACAGAAGTGCTATTTGTGAGGTAATGAACCAGATGATGGGTGCTTCAGCAACGGCACTTTCAGAATTTTTGAAATTTACAGTTAATATATCCACACCAGTTTCTTTTGAGATCACAGACGCAGAAAGCTTTAAAAACAAGTATTTTCCGGAAGCAATTCCTATGGTGGTCATTTCCTTTACCCTTGAGATCGAAGGAAAGCTGAAAAGTGAGTTTTTAAATATTATGCCGGAAAAGCTTGCCAAAAGGCTTTTGGAACCATTTGAGATATCCCTGGAAGAAGCAGCAGAGGTTCAGACAGAAGATAAGGAGTCAGGATCAAAGGCAGTAGAAGAAACTGCAGAGAAGGTAATAGAAGAGGCAGCAGAGAAAGAAAAAACGCAGCCTGATCCAGAACCAGCACCTACACCGCAGCCAGAACCGGCCCCACAGCCAGCACCGGCCCCGCAGCCAGCACCGGTCCCACAGCCAGCATCTACACCGCAGCCAGCACCTACATCGCAGCCGGTATATTCCCAGATTCCAGCTGGTATTTCTGCAGATATGAATCCGGCTATTTTACAGCTTTTGAATCAGATGCAGCAGTCACAGGTGCAGATGATGCAGCTGATGCAGGATATGGAAAAACGGGAACAGGAAGGGAAAAAGGAATCCAGGGAACCTGCCCTGATCCGGCCGGCCAATGCGCCTGGTCTTGAATCTTCTGGAAGTGAAAATGGAGAAGAAAGCGCCAACCAGGAAATGCTCATGAAGGTGCCGTTGGAGATATCAGTGGAAATAGGACGCACTAAGAAATTGGTAAAGGATATTCTGGAGTTTACCCAGGGATCTCTTGTAGTCCTGGACAAAATGGCAGGAGAACAGGCAGACCTGTATGTAAATGGACAGTGTGTTGCCAGGGGAGATATTGTAGTAGTAGAGGATAATTTTGGTATCCGTATTACCGATATTGTAACCAGGGATATCAATCCGGAGAGCCCTTAATATGATAACAGATATTGTTTCTACAACAGGTATGCTGCTTGCTTTTGTAGTCATTTTGTTTTTGGCATGGCAGGCAAGCCGGTACCTGGGGAAAAACGCCCCTTATGGAAATAAAGGGGGAAAGATGCGGATACTGGAACAACTAAAAGTAGGAAATGATCAGTACATTATTCTTCTTAAACTGGATGAAAACCAATATCTGCTTGGGACTAGTCAGACGGGGATCCAGGTTCTGGAACGGTTTAAGGAGGAGAAAACGAATGAATGAGCTGATTACAGGCTTAAATGGAGGAAATGTTCCTGCGCTGGATATTATCATGCTGCTTACCTTTGCAGCATTGCTTCCTTCCATTGTGGTTATGATGAGTTCCTTTATGCGTATTATAATCATACTTTCTTTTACGAGAAATGCAATGGGAGTCCAGCAGACGCCGCCTAATATGGTATTAACAGGCATGGCACTTTTTTTGTCGCTGTATATTATGAGTCCGGTTATAGGCCAGATCAATACGGTTGCCTACGAGCCCTATAAAAATGGGGAGATCACACAGCAGGAGGCAGTAAGCCGCATGGCAGATCCACTGAAGCAATTCATGCTTCGCAATACAGAGAAGGATACGCTGGATCATTTTGTACAGATGTCAAAACAGGAAGTTAAGAAAGATGTGAAAGAATATCCTCTTACTGTTGTTGTACCGGCTTTTATGACCAGCGAATTAAAAAAAGGGTTTCTTGCAGGATTTCTGATTTATCTTCCATTTCTGCTTATAGATATAGTGGTGTCTACCACCCTTATGTCCATGGGTATGGTAATGCTTCCGCCAACTATGGTCTCTCTTCCCTTTAAGTTACTTTTATTTATTACAGTAAATGGCTGGGAACTTTTATTTTCCAGTCTGGTACAAAGCTTCCGGTAGGAAAGAGGTGGGAATATGACAGAAGTGCAGATCCTGGATATCATGTATGAAGCATTCCAGCTGGCAATGAAGCTGTCGCTGCCATTTCTGTTGATCAGTATGATCGTAGGTGTGGTCATTGCTGTTTTTCAGGCAGCCACACAGATCAATGAACAGACAATGACATTTGTCCCCAAGCTGCTGGCTATTATGGTGCTTTTAGGTTTTTTAGGAAGTTCTATGCTGGTCATGCTTCAGGAATTTTTTCAATACATAGTGGAATTGATCGCAAAGGGGTAAAGAAGATCTATGTTTATCACATTTTCAATGGCAGTGATGCGTATGAGCGGAGCCATCGGATTCAATCCCCTTTTTGGAAAAAGTAATTTTCCTGTAAAAATAAGGGCATATTTTATTTTTGCCCTGTCACTGCTCCTGTATCTGTCTGCAGACCAGACCCAGATGGCATATCCGGGATCAATGGCAGAATACATCCTGATGCTTGCGGGAGAGCTTTTTCTTGGGGCAGTGTTAGCCTTTGCAATGGAACTGGCATTCCTTACGATCCGGTTTGCTTCTTCCATTATGGATTATTCAATGGGACTTAGCATGGCTCAGGTTTATGATCCCCAGTATGGAACCCAGTCAACGGTCAGTTCCGGTATTTATTATGCATTTATGGTACTGATCTTTTTTGCCAGCAACAGTCATTTGCGGCTGTTAGCATTGTTTTACCAGTCGGTACAGCTGATCCCTTTTGGAAAAGTGACATTTAATCCCATGCTGGTCCATGTGATCACAGCTGGATTCTGCCAGGGGATCCTTACTGGTATGCAGTTTGCATTTCCAATGATAGCAATTGAGCTTGTATCAGAACTGGCAATGGGGATTCTGATGCGTATCATTCCCCAGATCAATGTTTTTACGGTAAATTTCCAGGTAAAGATCATAATGGGGCTTTTGATGATGCTGCTACTGTTTTCGCCAATGGCAGATTATATAGATACCATCTTTACATATATGTATCAGATGATGTGGAAGCTTTTAAGCAATATGAAACCAGTCTGAAAGGAGTGTCATAGAAGATGGGACAGAGTGGCCAGGAGAAAACCGAACAGCCTACCGCCAAAAAGCGGCGGGATGCCAGAAAAGAAGGAAATATCTTCCAAAGCAGGGATGTATCTACCGTAGTGATCTTGGCTGGCATATTTTTCGGGATCCGCATATGGCTTCCTTTTATATATGGACAGATGAAAAATTATATGACATGGGTCATAGATGGAGCAGCCCGGTCCTCAGAAGATATGCTTTCAGCCAGCCTTGTTTTTGTTACACTGTCTGTGTTTTTAAAATGTGCGCTTCCTCTGTTGCTTTTAGCCCTTTTACTTGGAATTGTGGCGCATGGAGTACAAACACGTTTTAATGTATCCTTTAAATCCATCCGGCCAAAATGGAACAGGCTTAATCCTCTTTCAGGCATAAAACGTCTGTTTTCCATGAAAAATGCAGTAGAGTTGGTGAAAAACTCCATCAAGATAACACTGCTGCTGGTATTGCTTTACAACATACTGAAGCAGGATCTGCAGCCCATGGCATCAATGATCGATATGAATCCTGCAGCATCTGCGGCTTATATGATGAAAATGATCTTTGATCTGCTGATACGTGTATGTATTGCCTTTATGGTCATTGCCTTTGGCGATTATCTGTATCAGCGCTGGGAATATGAAAAAGAGCTTCGCATGACAAAGCAGGAAGTAAAAGATGAGTATAAACAGACAGAAGGTAATCCTGAGATTAAAAACAGGATCAAAAGCCTGCAGCGTCAGATGGCATCCAGCAGGATGATGCAGAAGGTTCCCCAGGCAGATGTGATCATACGAAATCCTACCCATGTGGCCATTGCTTTAAAATATGATCCTGATCATGACAATGCTCCGGTAGTACTTGCCAAGGGATTAGATGAACTGGCGTTAAGAATCGTAAAGGTGGGGGAAGAAAACAATGTTTATACCATTGAAAATAAACCACTTGCACGGGCTATGTACAATTCCTGTGAACTGGACAGGCCGATCCCATCAGAATTTTATACAGCAGTGGCAGAAATCCTGGTATATCTGTATAAACAGGATAACGGGAAAAATAAAGATAGAAAATAATAGTTGGAGATTAATGGACGAATGAAACGGTTATTGAGTTACTCAGTGGTTATGTTTGTGATCACGATCATATTGCTTTTGATCATTCCCCTTCCGGCGGGACTGGTGGATGTGGCGATCATATTGAATATGTCCCTTTCCATGATGATCCTGGTAATAACCATGACCATTCGGGAGCCATTGGAATTCTCCATATTCCCCTCTCTTTTGCTTATTACCACGCTGTTCCGTCTGGGTATCAATGTTTCAACCACGAGAAATATCCTTTCTCAGGGAGGTTCATCAGGCCGTGTCATTGCTGCCTTTGGTGATTTCGTTTTAAGAGGAAACGTAGTAGTAGGTCTGATCATCTTCCTGATCATCGTGTTGATGCAGTTTATTGTTATCACAAAAGGTGCAGAACGAGTTGCAGAGGTGGCAGCCAGATTTAATCTGGACGCCATGCCGGGAAAACAGATGGCTATTGATGCAGACCTTAGTTCTGGCCTGATCAATGAAACACAGGCAAAGGAACGGCGTGCCAAGGTTCAGAGAGAAGCAGATTTTTATGGCGCAATGGATGGTGCGACTAAGATCGTAAAGGGTGATGCAGTTATGTCACTTATCACAACTGCCATCAATCTGATCGGCGGCAGCATCATCGGTATTGTACAGTCCGGCAGTAGCATCTCAGCTGTGCTGAGTACTTATTCCATTGCGACAGTAGGTGATGGTCTGGTATCCCAGATACCGGCTCTTCTTATTTCTACTGCAACAGGAATGATCGTTACAAGAGCTGTTTCAGAAGGCAGCTTAAATGAAGATGTATCAAAGCAGTTTCTGGCCCAGCCTCATGCTATGATCGTTAGTGGTGCAGCAGTGGCGGTCATGGCTGTGATACCTGGAATGCCGGCAGTAAGGACTCTGGTTGTGGCTGCATGTCTTATGGGAAGCGGATTTTATCTTTCCGGAAAGATAAAAAAAGAGCCACAGGCATTGTCACAAATGGCAATGGCTCCTTCTACCCAGCTTCAGGATTCCCCACAGGCTCAGGCAGCTGCTGCAAAAGAGGAAGTAAGTGAGGAAGAATATTTTAAAGATGTAAATAATGTATACAGCCTTCTTACACTGGAGCCAGTGGAGATCGAGTTTGGTTATAGTCTGATCCCTCTGGCAGATGAGTCAGTAGGCGGAAGGCTGATCAGCAGGATCGTTATATTCCGCCGCCAATATGCCCAGGATATGGGATTTGTGATCCCATCCATCCGGCTCCGGGACAGTTCTTCCCTGGGACCAAGTCAGTATAGTATTCGGATAAAAGGAGAAGAAATTGCAGGAGGAGAGATCCTGATCGATTATTTCCTTGCGCTGGAACCAGAGGAAGTGGAAGAAGAAATTGAAGGTATTGAGGCCATTGAACCGGCATACGGTATACCCAGCAGGTGGATCAAGCCTGAAAACAGAGATCGGGCTGAATTATATGGTTATACGGTCATTGATCCTCTGTCTGTATTGCTCATGCATCTTTCAGAAGTCATCCGGCAGCATTCATACGAACTGCTTACAAGACAGGAAGTGGTAAGGCTTACGGAAAATCTGAAAAAAACAGCTCCTGAGCTGGTGGAAGAGGCAATACCACAGATGATCAGCTACAGTTATTTCCAGAGAGTTCTTACAAACCTTCTAAAAGAAGGAATCCCGATCCGTGACCTGGAGACCATTGTAGAGAATCTGATGCAGACAGCCTCAGAAACAGGTCTTCCTCCAAGAGAGCTGGACCAGACAGTAGAAAAGATCAGGACAGCTCTTAAACGTACCATTACCCGCATGTACTGTACAGATGGATGCATGAAAGTCATCACACTGGATGCCCAGCTGGAACGGGAAATGGTCGCATCCTTGTCAAAAGGGGAAAATGGCTTATATCTGGCATTAAACCCGGAAATGCTCCAGCATGTGATCCGGCAGCTGGCAGAGCAGATAAAAAAGTTCAGTGGTTTATCACAGAATCCGGTGATCCTGACTTCACAGGTTATGAGGATCCATTTTTACCATCTGGTAGAACCCTTTTATCCTAATATCAGGGTGCTTTCATTTAATGAGATCGCAAATAATGTGCAGATCCAGTCAATTGGAAATATAAGTACAATGAAAAAAGGATCATAAGTGTACGGTCAAATGATATAAACAGCAGATAACAGGAGTGAGTAAAGTTATGGAAGATAAGCAGGAAAAGGCAGAGAAGGAGTTATTTGCGCTTTATAAAAAAACGAAAGATCCGGAAATAAAGAAAGAGATCACAATGCAGTATCTGTACATAGCCAGAACCACGGCAACGAAACTATATGATCTTTATTCTACCACCATGCAGATGGAAGATGCAGTGAATGAAGGTGTGGTGGCGATCATAAAAGGGATCGATATGTATGATCCGGATAAAAACATTAAGTTTTCCACTTACATTACAACGCGGGTAAGAGGAGCAATGCTGGATTATGTAAGAAAACAGGAGTGGATGCCCCGGGGATTTTATAAGCAGTTGGGGATTATAGAATCTGCATGCGAGGACATGAAGCGTGAATTAGGAAGAACACCAACAGTTGATGAACTGGCAAAGCATCTTGGAATAGAAAAAAAACGCTGCCAGAGGATCATTTCCATGAAAAACAGGAGAAATATCCAGTCTCTTGATTTTTTACTGGAAAACCAGAATACATCCAATGGACTCCAGATCACAAACAACGATACCCAGGTACAGCCTGAGGAGGCATGCTTGTGGGAAGAGGATATGCGGGTGCTGGCAGAAGGCATAGCCCAGCTAAATGAAAAAGAGCAAAAAACACTGGCACTGCATTATATGGAAGGGTTGAAAATGGAACAGGTGGGCCGGGTCATAGGTGTCAGCCAGCCCAGAGCATCCCAGATCCACACGATCGCCTTGCGTAAGCTGCGCCATTTTATAGAAACAAAAAATGGAAAGGGGATAAAGTCAGATGTATCAGGGATTTTATAATCTGGCGTCAGGCATGCTGACCCAGAGCAGGAACTTAAATACCATCAGCAATAATATGGTGAATATCCAGACTCCTGGATATAAAAACGAAACAATGGTAAGCAGTACTTTCAAAGAAGAAATGCTTTATCGTACAGGACAGTATAGCAAAGAAAATCCAACCCAGCTGGCAACTGTTTCAAAAATAAAGACAGCAAAGCAGGTTTATACCAATTATGACCAGGGCGGTCTGGAACAGACAGATGGGATCTATGACTTTGCCTTAAATGGAAATGGCTTTTTCTGCATCCAGACATCACAGGGCATCCGGTATACAAGGAATGGTTCATTTTCAGTAGATAAAGATGGATATCTGGTTTTAAACCAGGCAGGAAGAGTCTTAAACAAAGAAGGACAGCCTGTCCAGATCAAAAATGAGAACTTTACAGTTGATTCCAAAGGACACATTACTGCTGCTATTACAAATCAGTCTGATGGTGAAGAAAGCGGCAGCCAGGAAGTTACCATAGAGGATTATGGAACTTTGAAAGTAGTGGATTTTCCAGATCAGGGGCAGCTTCATGCAGAGGATAATGGACTTTTCTCTACTGCACAGGCAGAAACAACGCCTGCAGATACAACTGTTCAATGGAAAATGCTGGAAAAATCCAATGTAGACATGGTGGAGCAGATGACAGCTATGATGTCATCCCAGAGAGCGCTTCAAAGCGCAGCCCAGTCACTGAGAATGTATGATCAGATCATGAGTAAGTCTGTGTCAGATGTCGGTAGGTTGTAAGGAGGATAAAGAAATGAATATGTCATTTTATACAGGAGCAGCAGGAGCCGGACAGTTTACAAAAAAACTGTCAGTTGTATCCAATAACCTGGCCAATATCAACAATACAGGCTTTAAACCTAAAACAGCGGCTTTTTCTGAACTGATCCACTATAATCTTAATGATTCTGAAAATGCCCAGACAGAGCTGCAGACAGGTTCAGGAGCCAGAGTGGAGCGTACCTGGACGGATTTTAGTACAGCCGGTGCTACTCAGACCGGAAAAGAATATGATTATGCAATTATGGAGCCTAATGCATTTTTTATGATACAGGATCCTGCGTCAGGTGAGATCACCTATACAAGAAACGGTCATTTTCACAGGGGAGAACGTGAAGATGGATTTTATCTTACAACAGAAGATGGAAAGCTGGTGCTGGACCAGAACCAGCAGCCTCTTAAGCTGGAAGTAACAGATGTAGAAAAGCTGCAGGAGGAATCAGAGTCAGAAGGCGATGACTACGATACAGATGATACAGACAGCACAGAGGATGATACTGACCTTCCTAAGGTAAGTGTATACACATTTTCAAACCCCAGCCGTCTCTTAAGCGTAGGAGATAATGAATATAAAGCACAGGATGGAATGGAAGCTTCTTTAAAATCAGATGCGGTCCTGCAAAAAGGGGCACTGGAGAATTCAGGCACCGATATGGCAAAAGAAATGGTCCATGTGATCGAATGTCAGAGAGCCTTTTCTTATGCTGTAAAAATGATCACTACATCAGATGATATAGAGGGAACGATCAATTCACTGAGAGGATAAGGTAAAAAATGGAAATAAAGCGATATGAAGATATGGACCTGCAGGCTCTGGATGTAATGCGGGAGATCGGCAGTATCGGTACTAGTCATGCAGCAACTGCTCTTTCCAAGCTTCTGCAGAAAGAAGTCCGGATCTCGATCCCATCTGTGAATATCCTTGGATACAATGATGCCATGAACCGGATCGGTGATGCGGAGGAGCTTGTTGCAGCAGCCCTTGTAAAAATGTCAGGTGATATTGAGGGGTTGATGCTGTTCCTTTTCGACCTGGATTTTGCAAATGAGGTATTGGAAAAACTGCTTGGAAGCCGTTATAAGTCCTTTCTGGATATGGACGAAATGGCCAGATCAGCACTGGTAGAAGTAGGAAACATCATTATCTGTTCTTATATAAATGCTTTTTCACAACTTGTAAATGTAGAGGTGGAACTGTCTGTTCCAAGTGCTACCATCAACATGCTGGGTGGGATCTTAATGGTACCTATTGCTGAGTATGGATATGAAACAGATAAACTGATGTATTGCAATGCAGATTTTGTGATCGGCGGAAAAGCACTTTCTGACTGGCTGCTCATGCTGCCGGACATTCGTTCTCTAAACGATATTTTAGAGAGGTTGGGAGTTTCATAATGATCGGAGGCACAGAATTAAAAGTAGGAATCGGTGATATGAAGTTTTCACGAGGGGAAGGAAGGATCATAACCTATGCTTTGGGTTCCTGTATCGGGATAACCTTTTATGATCCGGTTACCCGTCTGGGAGCACTTCTGCACATCATGCTTCCGGCACAGTTTGAAGGAAAGGATTCCAATCCATTTAAATTTGCAGACAGCGGCATCAGGGAAACCCTCAGAAAGCTGAAAATATTCGGTATGGTAAAAAGCCGGATGGTAGTTAAGATTGCAGGGGGAGCCAAGATGTTTGAGATCAGCGGAAACAGCAGCTTTGGAAATATCGGGCAGAGAAATGCAGAAAGTGTAAAAAAAGTCATGGCCCAGGAAGGAATCTGTATCGCAGCAGAGGATACAGGAGGAAATTATGCCCGTACCATGCTTTTAGATCTTGCAACAGGCGATGTGATCGTGCGTACAGTGGGACGACCGGAACGCCATCTATAGCCAGGGCTTTCATTTATGGTGGTGTCACCATCTGTGGCATGCCTGTTTACAGAAAAAAGGAGAGAAGATCATGGTCAAAAATGAAAAAGAAGGGATTCTTTTAGAATCAGGAACAAACGAGATTGAAGTAATGAAATTCACAGTTATGGGTGAATTTTATGGCATTAATGTGGCAAAAGTCCAGGAGATCATCATGAGTGAAAAGGTAAAACCGATGCCTCATGCAAACCCGGCAGTAGAAGGCATCTTTAAACCAAGGGATGAGCTGATCACAGTGATCAACCTGGCAAAATATCTTACAGGAGATGACCGGGAAAATGGGCCAAGAGATCTGTTTATCGTAACAAATTTTAATAAAATGACGGTCGCTTTCCGGGTAGACAGCATCGAAGGTATCAGCAGGATTTCATGGAAAGATATACAGAAGCCAGATAAGACCATTGCAAATGGAGATGACAGTGTTGCTACCGGTATTGCCCAGTGCGGAAAAGAGCTGGTGATCATCCTGGATTTTGAAAAGATCGTGGCAGAGATCGCACCGGAAACAACTATACAGGTGGCAGATGTAGATAAGATGGGAGACCGCCCTATCTGCAACAGTCCTATTGTGATCGCGGAAGATTCCATTCTTTTAAGTAAAATGATCGATGATTCCCTGGAAAGAGCCGGATTTACCAATGTAAAGAATTTTTCCAATGGCCAGGAGGCATGGGATTACCTTTCACAAATACATAATGATTCTGATCTGTATGATAAGGTCAATCTGGTCATTACAGATATCGAAATGCCGGAAATGGATGGCCACAGGCTTACAAAGCTGATCAAGGATGACGAACATTTAAAGAAGATCCCGGTTATCATCTTCTCTTCCCTGATCAATGAGCAGATGAGGCAGAAGGGGAAAGAATTAGGTGCAGACGAACAGCTTTCCAAGCCGGAGATCGGGCATCTGATCACAGTAATGGATGAACTGCTTGCCCGTTTTAAAAAACAGTACAGTCAGCAGTAAGGAGGACTCTAGGGATGGAAAAATATGTATTAACACAGGATCTTGTAACAGGAAATGAACTGATCGACAGTGAGCACAGGAAGATTTTTGACAAAGTCAATACCCTTCTGGATGCATGCTCAAAGGGAAAGGGAAGAGAAAATCTCTCAAGTCTGGGAGAATTTCTTGTTGAATATGTAACGAAACACTTTTCAGATGAGGAGGATCTCCAGAAGCAGTCAAAATATCCGGAATATACAGAACATCATAAATTTCATGAATGGTATAAACAGAAACTGGGGGATGCCATTATAAAAATGGAGCAGGAAGGTCCGACGATCAATTCCCTGGGCGAGATCAACTATATGGTAAGCGTGCTGGTTAAGCATATCCGGGAAACAGACCGCAAGCTGGCCCAGTGGATCCAGAATGGGACCAAAAATGAAGATACAGCTTCTAAAGCGGCAACAGGATCAGCAGTATCAGGGAAAACTTCCTATATGGATACCGTTTCAAAAGATGAAAGTACAGAAAATCTGGATATCCGCCAGATCCTGGATATAAAAGAACTTCAGCGGATCCAGGATCTGTTTTTAACGGTCACAGGCATGACAGCAGCAGTAGTGGATATGAAAGGAAAATACATTACGAGAGGAAACTCCTTTACCAGCTTTTACAGCAGGTATACCAATGGAAAACATAATGAGCTGCGAGAGTTTACCCAGGATCTTACAGTAGGAGGATTCCGTGCAGGTACAGTGATCGGCGGTATCGTCCTTGGAGATTACCCGGATGATTCAGCCCCAAGCCAGGAAGTAGTAAGTGCCGGTGGACAGCTTTTAGCTGAGATGCTGAATCTGTGGGCTAATGCCCTTTATTACCGGAAGAGCAATGCAGACAGCGTAGAAGCATTTGCAAAAGAGGAAAAGAAAGTACGGGATGCAGTAGGACAGATCAAGTATAAGGCAAAGGGACTGGAGCAGACGGCTACGATGGAAAAAATGCTTTCCCTGAATGCAGCCATTGAAGCAGGCCGTGCCGGAAAAGCAGGTGTAGGCTTTGGTGTTGTAGCAGATGAGATCGGCCGTATGGCAAATGAGTCAGCCGCTGTATATCAGGAGATCCAGGAACTGGTAAAACAGGTAGAGGAATCTATGGAACGCCTTGGAGAATAATACAGGGATATCTTTCAGAAAATATTGTATGCAGAAGAGAGGATAAAAGGAGATACATAAAATGGTCATTACGGTTTCAAATCAAAAAGGCGGTGTGGGAAAGACCACAACATCAGCAGCGCTGGCTGCAGGATTTTCGATGGCAGGTAAAAAGGTTCTGTGTATAGACCTGGATCCCCAGGGAAATCTTGGATTCTGCCTTGGTCTGGATACCGAAGGAGGATCTACTATACTGGATGTATTAAAAGGAGATGTATCCATACAAAAGGCGATCAGCCGCACAGAAGGGATCGATATCCTTCCTTCTGATATTACATTAAGCAGCAGTGGTCTGGAGTATAATCCGGGAGAAGAAAAAGAATCTATTTTAAAAAATGTTTTAAAACCAGTTATGGATTTTTATGACTATATTGTGATCGATACACCCCCTGCCTTAAATCTTCTCACAGTTAACGCATATGCAGTTTCTGATTATCTTATTATACCAATGGCATCGGATATCCTCAGTCTGGTTGGTCTGTCACAGTTAAAGGAAACAGTAGAATCTGTCCGCATACAGATCAATCCCGGCCTTAAGATCATGGGTATCCTGCTAAACCGCTTTAATCCAAGAACATGTCTTTGCAGGGATGTATTGGAAATGGCCGGGCAGCTGGCCGGGCAGCTGGAAACCCGGGTATTTGACACAAAAATAAGGTCCGGAGTGGCTATTGCAGAAGCACCGGCCCATGGAGAAAGTATTTTTGAGTACAGTCCGAGAGCATCAGCTGTAAAGGATTATGGAAAGTTTTTAGATGAGGTAGAAAAGATCATAGGTTTCAGGGAGAAATAATATGGCAAAAAAAACAAATAAAACCTCACATGTTCTGAACCTGATCACAGGTTCACAGCCGCCTGTCCCGTCTTCTGGTGAAACACAGCCGTCTGCCCAGGCTTCCGGTGAAACACAGCAGAAAGGATCAGCTGATGAAGAACCGGTAAGAGTACCTTCCGCTAATGTAACTGTAGTTGATCCAAGAGAAGAAAGAAAGCTGGCAGAAGAGATCCAGAAGAATCTAATCCAGGAGCTGGAAAAAGAACAGACAGAAGAGCAGGCAGAACAGCCCGGGGAGCAGGAAGAACAGCCGGAAGAACAGACAGAAGAACAGACAGAGCAACCCAAAACAAACGCAGGGACACCTGTACAGAAAGAACCGGAACAACAGGAAGAGCAGAAGCAGGAAGATGGTCCAAGTTACCGGGTCGTAAATATCATGGAGGAGATCCTTACTCCGGAACTGATCCTTGACGCACTGAAAAGTAATGATACCTGTACCTGCAGCCGCTGTCAGGCAGATGTGAAAGCGCTGATGCTTACCAGGCTGCCGCCCAAATATATTGTAGCAGATAATACGACAGTCCCGATGCTGTTAACCTTTTACCGCAATAAATTCCGTGTGGCTGTTTTAAGTCAGTCCATGAGAGCCTGTATGGAAGTAAAAGAACATCCACGCCATATCTTATAAATTTTCATGCTGCGCCGAAATATGTATATAGAATCTATAGGATCACAGGGATAAAGTATACAGAAGCGGCGCATTTTATGTACACCGCAACATCACATGACTGAAAGGAGCAGCAGATATGTCAAGTGTATCAAGAACAAGCAGCAGTCTTGGAAATACAGCTTTAAGAGGATATGGCGGTTTAGCTTCCGGTATTGACAGGGATGCACTGATCGAACAGATGACAGCAAGAACAACATCCAAGATCACAGCCAAGAAGCAGGCTATGACAAAACTGGAATGGAAGCGGGATGCATATCGTTCTATCAGCAATAAGATCATAGATCTTCAGGACAATTACCTTAGCTATTCAGCAACAAAGAGCTTAAAAAACAGTGATTTCTTTGCAAAAAACCAGGTCAGTGTACAGGGAGATCCTGACTATACAAAATATATATCAGCGACAGGAAACGCAGACACTGCATCCAGAGTATCAGTTCTGGGAGTAAACAAATTAGCAACATCTGCCACATTGATCTCCGGCGAAAAGAAAACAGAAAATGAAAAAGATTCAGCTATTACCTTAGGCGGCATCAGCGCGTCTGATTTTGAAAATAAAGAAGTAAAGACCTCCAATCTTTCCGGAACGAAGCTGACATTTGGAACCTACAGTATTACAGATAAGCAGTTTACAACGGAAGCAACCTTTACGTTCCCCACCAGTTATGAAAAAAAGGTGGACGGTGGAAAAACAGAGACAGTTACCATTGATTATACGGCTAGTTCTGACGAGATAGTAAAACAGCTGAATGAAGCCCTTGATTCCCAGGGATTTCTCGGAAAAGATGGAAAGAGCGGCATTAAATTTACACTGAATGGTGATCAGATCCAGATCAGTCAGACAGACAGTATTACCGATAAAGGAAAAAGCTATGTGATCAGGGGAACATCATCTGCTTTAAAGAGTCTTGGCTTTAATTCCGGCAACATGAATCAGGATGAAATAGATAACGGCATTTCACTTAAGGAATTTAACGACCATACATCTTCATTTGAGGCTGCAGCTATAACAAAGCAGCCCCTTTCCGGCTATCTTAAGGGAAAATCAATCTCTGTTTCTTATGGCGGACAGACAAAGAATATTGAACTGATCGGCGATAAGGAAGAGATAAAAGATTTTAAAGCTTTTAAGGATAGCTTACAGAATAAGCTGGATAAAGCCTTCGGTTCAGGAAAGGTTACTGTAGGTGAGGGTCAAAATGGCAGCCTGACGTTTACTGCAAAAGACAACAAACAGACATTACAGATATCCGCAGACTCAAAGGAACTCCAGAATGCCCTGGGTATCACATCTACCCAGTCAAACAAGATCAGTACAGGAAGCAGCCTGTGGGAGAACAGGGTCAAACTGGGACTGGGAAAATACAATACAAAAGAGGAATTAAACGACGCATTAAAAAACTTTACAGTCAATGGTGCAAAAATAGATAATATCACTGCAGATACCACAGTAGACGGACTGCTTACTGCGATCAATAATAATAAAGATGCGGGAGTAACTGCCATCTATCTGGGCAGTGAAAATAAATTTGTTCTTTCTTCCAATGAAAAAGGTGAGGGCCGTAAGATCACCCTTGGTGCAGATCCAAAAGATACTACTGATGCAGCAAATCTCATTTTCGGCGGGGTTAGCACAGATGGCACAGATGGTGAGATGAGTATTCTCTATAATGGGGTACAGACCACCATTACCAGCAGCAGCAATACCTTCTCCATTGACGGTCTGGATATTAGAGCCACGAATACATTTAATACAGGCTCGGCAACTGCTGAAGGAGGCGTCAGCTTTACTGCATCAGCAGATACAGAAAAGGTGACAGAGACTGTAAAGAAATTCATTGAAGCTTATAATGCCATGATCGATGAGGTCCGCACCCAGGCAACAACCAGGCCGGACAGTAATTATAAGCCTCTGACAGAAGACCAGAAAAATGAAATGAATGAAAATTCCATTAAAAACTGGGAGAATAAGGCAAAAGAGGGTATTCTGTACAACAGCAGCGCTTTAAAAGATCTGGACAATGCTACCCAGGGCATTTTCTCTTCAATGATGATAAACGGTGTTTCTTATGACGATCTTGAAAAGATCGGAATTTCCTTCTCAGATGATTACACAGCAGGTGGAAAGATCGTATTTGATGAAGAAAAGTTTAAAACTGCCATGGACAGTGATCCGGAAAAGGTATCAGACCTGTTCACAGGCACGCATGGTATTGTAAACACCATAGACAGTACTCTTTCTACTTATGCCACCAGATATGCAAGCAGGAATGGAAATTCCTATGGTGTGCTTATTGAAGAGGCAGGATCTGAAAAACTAAGCCTGACCCTGACTAACAACAGTATTTATAAAGAATTAAAGGATATGCAGGAAACCATCACAAACCTGCAGTCCCAGCTGTCAACTGAGCAGGACCGTTATATCAGCCAGTTTACGCAGATGGAAAGGCTGATCAATCAGATGAATTCACAGTCCAGCTACCTGTCACAGTTAGGTGGCTGATGGGGGTAAGAAAGCATGTACGAAAAGTTTAAGCAGTACAAGGAAAGTACGATCTATTCTATGAGCAATCTGGAGTTGTTGCTTTTATTGTATGATGAAGCAGTGAAGCGTCTGAAAATGGCACAGATCGCACTTGAGGATAAAAAATATGAGACTTTTGAAGAATGTCTCGAAAGAACAGGACGGATCGTCCGGTATTTAATACAGATACTGGATATGCAGTATCCCATCAGCAAGGATCTGAAACGTATCTATGAGTACCTGATCTATGATATCAGCCGTGTTAAAGCAGGAAGGGAACGCAGGGCAGAAGAGATTCCAAGGATCAGCCACATACTTTCTGAATTAAGAGATGCATTTAACCAGGCAGGAAAGATTTCCGGCGATCAGCATATTGTGAGAGAACGAAGTGTTTTCGGTTAAAGGAGAATATATGAGCGCAGACTTGGAAACAATTTTGATATATCTTCAAAGGAGATATAATATATTAAGAGAAGTTTGTAGTCTGACGGAAGAACTGGCGGAGGCAGTGGAGCGCGGCGACACAGTCTCCGCTTCTCTTCTTTTAGATATGAGGGGAGAACAGCTGCAGCGCCATGCAGACTGTGAAGAACAGATCATCCTGCAGACTGCGGGAAACAGCCTTCGGGACCGGTATCTACGAGATCTGGCTAAAGGTCCATTAATGAATGTAAAAAGCTGTTTTAAAGGAAAGACAGAGCGCGAAAAAATGCTGGAGAAGCGTATTGAGGATCTGCGTTGCCGCACAGAAAAGCTTTTAGATAAGATACGCAGGATCGATGGGGGACTTAACAGAAGAATATCAAAAAACAGGTGAAGTTAAATGGAAAATCAAAACTTTTATGAAGGCCGCATACTGGTAAATATGGCTGCATCTGTTATGCGCCAGGATGATTTAAAGCCGCTTCATGGAAATCTGGACTGGGAAAGGCTGTTCCGGGTTGCAGATTATAACAAAATTTCAAACCTGATCTATCTTGCAATCCTTGGAAATAATGAAAAAATGCCGGAACGGTGGAAAACACGCTTTTATGAGCGCTACAGCGATATTCTGAAATTCAACGAAAGCTGCACAGAAGGAGAACGGGAGATACTGGTCCTTCTGGAATTAAAAAAAATCCCGGTACTCGTCCTTTCCTCCAGCAGCCGCAGACAGCTGTATCCAAGGGAGGAAATGGCAGGTGAAAGCTCTTTGAAGCTTTTTTTTCTTGACCCGGAAGATTATCTTTTTGCAAAAGGCTATCTGGTCAATATAGGCTACGAAACGGATACTCTCTATCCGGGAGTGGGTGAAAAGATGCGTATACCAGGCCGTTTTTCTGTGGAGATCTATCATACCTTTCCTTTTAAAACCCAGGTATACCAGAGGGGGATGGAAAAGTTGCTCCAGCGTGCTTTCCTGAAAGAAAATGGTAACTACATTTATGAATGGAATGCCATAGACCAGCTAGTCTATCTTATGATCCAGTCTGCTTACCTATATGTAACAGGACATCTGCAGATACGCCATCTGGCAGACTTATATGTATTTTACAGAAAAGCAGCAGAAGAAGACCAGTTTCTGGAGCTTGAGAACCGGCTAAAGGAATTTAAAGTAAATATACTGGCGCAGAAGCTTCTGCATTTAAGCTATATGTGGTTTGGAACACGGGAAGAATGTGCCAGCATGGAGACAGAGGAAGAAGAACTCCAGGTATTTGATATACTGGAGAAAAATGTATTCTACGGCATGACAGGGAAATTTGGGCCGGAAACAGATGAACAGGCGCTGGATCTTAGATCAGACATATTAAAAGAAGAAGAGCGGGAAAACCGCATGGAAAAAAGAGCATTATTTTACCGGCGTCTGAGAGAGTTTTTTTCTCTCGTACGCCGGCAGCTGAAAGAGCTATATGATATTTTGTATAGCAGATAAGAGTCATTTTATCAGTATTCACCCGTTTGCGGGTCATTAAGCTTATGGTCTATTTCTTCATATAAGAATTCAGTCCTTTTTCAATAGAGCGCAGTGAATCTGTATCAGATAATAAGGCATCCAGGTTGCTGCGTTCTGCTTCTGTCAATTCTTCCCGCAAAATAGAAATATGCTTCGGGGCATTTATAGCCAGGCTGACAGATCCATTGTCGCAGTCAAGTACAGTGATGCGTATGTCATTCCCGATCAGGATACTGTCATTTTTTTTACGTTTCAGTATCAGCATGGCTATTTATCTCCTTTTTAGTGTCTTGTTCATTTATCTCTTTACCAAGAAGAGAACGTAAGGTATGGCGGTAATCATAGTCAGCGTTGGATAAGATCACCTGGATTCCTTTGCGGGTATCCGGATTAATGGCAAGAGGACATTTCAAGTTGACGGTTCCATCCAGATAATCCTTCTTTACAGCACATATGACATAATAGGATAATTCATCACTGGAATTTACTTCCAGAAAGGATAATTCTTCTGGTAGAAGAACCGGTGAATAAGAAGGAAAGAGTGCTGCTGCATCGATGAGAAAAAAGGCTACATAAGGTTCGTCTACAGACTGCAATATCAGCAGGGAACTGTCATCTTCCTCCATAGAGAGGGGAAGATAGTCATGGTACTGGGAAAAACCAAATAAACCATCTGGAAATACAACCAGTTCATCTTTTGTATAATCAATTTCGCCGTAATATTTTGTATCAATCTTCATGATTGCATAAGCCTCCGGGGGTCAGTTTTTATATGGTAACATTAAGAGCAGGGGAATCCGGCTCTTTTTTTGGTGGAACATAATTGGGGGTGCCGGTATACACAAACTCTACTTTTGGATAAGAGGTTATGATGGTCATTTCCAGGGCTGGTACGTATTCCAGATTGCCAGATGCCACACGAAATTCAAATTCACCTCTCTGAAGGGTATACAGCCCATTATTGTCAGGGCTGCCAGAAAATGGATCACAAAAGCTGTTTCCTGATCCAGAGACGTTTGCTGTGCCATGTACTCTTTGGACAGTATCCCGGAGATCAAAAGCTTGTCTGATATCCTGGATACAGGTCATGCTTTCCGGAGAACTGATCCCGTAATTTTGAGCCTGACGTACTTTCAGGCGGTATTGGGAAATCGCCTGATGCTGTCTTGCTGCCAGCTGGTCCTTTGAAACCAGACTGGCATTTTGACGGAAACGGACAGATTCAAAAGGTTTAAAATTTGCTTCAATCACAGGTTTCATACATTTTCACCTTCTTCTGACCTGAAAATAGAAAGTTATTTTTTGCTTGTTTTTTATAAACAATGTACCGGTATCATTTTATAAAATCAAAAAGAGATGACTGCATCAGGTTTGACCCCATTTTTAAAGCAGCAGAATAGGAGTACTGGTAAGAGAACATTTCTGTGATGGCCTCATAAGGATCAGCTCCGAGAATGTCTTTGTATTCCTCTGTCAGGTTGTCACTTAAAGTATCAAGACGGGTTTTTGTAGTTTCTACCAGGGAATATTTATTGCCAAGGTCGCTGTAAACGGTGCTGATGGTATGCTCTGTATTAGCTGCATCTTTAAGTACACTGCCCATAGTATCTGTAAATTGATCAATGGTCGTAGTATCATTGATATAATTATCACAGGCCATAACCGAACGGCTGAGAAGTGCCACAGGAGTGGTTTCCAGGGCAGCTTTGATCGCCTTCTTTGCATCATCATCAGACATGGCATTTAAAGAATCCGAGGTAAGCCCTGTAAGCATATTCAGTCCTCCTGTATAGGTGTCTAAGAGAGACTGACGGTTGGAAATATCGCCATAACCGATATCTACCCGCCCCTGTTCTCTCATGGCTGTAAGAAGGCTGTTCAGGTCATCATCACTTAAATGATAGCTGTAAGTATTTTTGCCCTTATCATAAGCCATGGTCATATTGACTGTCTTTGTGGTACCGTCTGAATACTTATGGGTATAAGTAAGGGTTTTTCCATCTCCGCTTAAAGAAAACGGAGCTGTTGTAATATCATTTCCGCCGTAAATATAAAAATCCTGATACTGGCTGTTCAGATTGCTGACCATGCTCTGCACATCCTGAAGAAGAGCATCTCTTTTTGTCTGGACAGAGGTCTTTGAACTGTTGTGGGAGGAATCCAGCACATACTGCATGGAAGTCTTGCTGTTGCTTAAAGTTTTCTGGATATCCCTTGCGCCCTGCTCCTGCTGGTACAGACGGTTTTTAATATCACCTAAAATAGAACTTTTACTCTTTGCATCCTGATATAAATGATCCATTTTCTTTCCCTGATAATAAGCAAGAGGATTATCAGCAGCTGTTTCATAAGCAGCGCCGGTAGAAACCTTGTTCATGCTTTTGTTCAGATTGCTTTGAAGATCATTTAAAGAAGAAGTATACCTGCGGTAAACAGATGAACGTACAACTCTCATAATTTATTAATCCTCCTTATATTTATGCACCAGTATTACTGATCAGGGTATTCAACACTTCATCAAGGGCAGTCATCAGACGGGAAGCAGCATTATAGGCTGAAACGTAGGCCATCATATTGGTTGCTTCTTCATCCAGGCTGACACCGGAAAGAGAGTCTCTGGAGTCCTGGATACTGTTTAAAACAGTTGTGCCCGTCTTTAATGCAGTCTGGTTGGAGCTGGAATCAGATGCCAGCTGGGTGGAAAGGTTATTCATATAATCAGCAAATGTTTTCCCGTTCAATTTCTTGGTATCCTTCATAGCTGCGATCATATCAAGGATTGTATCTGTGCGGTTGGTGCCGTCTGTAGAAATATGGATCGTTCCACTGGTCCAGCCTTTGCTGATACCGATATTTCCGGCTGTTATACCAGTTGTTGAGTCATTGGTGGAATTAGATAAAAGATTCTTATCCGTGTGGTTTTTGCCATTGTTGATGTCATTCATGGATTTTGCGAAAGTTAAAGCTAACTGATCCAGTTTTCCTGAGTAATACTGGTATCCACGGACATCATCCACAGCAGTAGATCCATTTATCACATTGCCGGTACCTGTTTTCTGGAGCATATCCAGGCTTGCCTGAAGAGAGCCGCCTTCAAAATGGATCCCTTTTAACTCTGCGTATACATCTGCAGCTGCCTGTCCATTCCCTTTATAGCTGGGGGCTTTTTCAAACTTGATGGAAATGTTTGCAGGATCAGAAACAGAAGCAGCTGTCTGGTGATCGCCTTTTAACACACTTAACTGACCGTAGTTTTTTGTGAGACCGTCAGCACCAAGGTCAGATCCATTTACCAGGATCAGCTTCTGGCTCTTTCCCTGGGCATCAATATAATTCATGCTCACTTCCAGGTCATCAGGCCAGTCCTTTTTGCCGATCACAGCACCATTTGCATCATAGTCATAGGCGTTATTCCCGGAATGGGCGTCATCCTTGTAATATCTGGTTTCAACAGGAATATAACCGGAAAGCTCATCCAGGAGAAGATTACGTTCATCCTGCAGTTCCAGAGAAGGATGGCCGGCAACCTGGTTACGTTTGATCTGCACGTTCAGGTCACCGATCTGGCGGAGAATGTCATTGATCTTCTGCACATCGCCCTGTTCACTGCTGCCTTCCCCTGTGAGCCTTTGAAATTCATTCTGTTCGGCCTGTGTGATCTGTCTGGATGCCTGGTTAAAAAGGTTACATACAGACTGCATTTTAGTTCGCAGCTCACTTTCATAGATGGGATCGGATACCTTTGCAGGATCCTGCATGCTTGTAAGGGTAGACTGGATATCATCAAATGCCTGACGGATGCCGGAAATGGTTGTTTCGTCCAGTACCTTTGACAGGGAATTAAGGGCAGTCTGTAAACGATTGGTATAGCTGCAGTCAGCAGACTGGCTGCGGTATTGGATATCCAGATAAGGATCTCTGATCTGTGAGACCCGGTCCATGCTTACCCCAAAGCCTACTGCAGTTTCATTCCCATTAGAATAATGGGAAACAGGATTCGTATAATTAAGGCTGGATGCCTCTAACTGCTGCCTGGTATATCCGGCAGTATTCATATTTGACAAATTCTGTCCTGTAATATCCAGACGTTTCTGGTTGGCCTGGAGAGCGGACAGAGCGGTATTAAAACCGGAAAAAGTTGCTCTTACCATAAAGTATTATTACCTCCAAAATATAAATATCCTGCAGTCCCCACAGTTTTATCAGACATATTTGTCATAAACATGAGGATCGCTCTGCTTCGCACCGGAAAGGCGCTGTTCTAACTGTTTCATGCGGATCCGGATCAGACGGTCTGTGCCGCCTTTTACTTTTTTCAGCTTTTCAGCCTGGATGGATAACCGTTCCAAGATCGGAGAGAGAAGTGCCACAGCCTCCTCGCTGTCCTCCTGCATCAAAATCTGGCGGAAAGTAAGCCCCTCAAGACCCGACCTGCGAAGAAGATCACTTCGTTTTTTATCTAGTCCGCGCAGCTGCAGTAAAAGCATGTTTTCATCATTTAAAAGAGATTCCAGCTGGTCAGGATGATCAGCTGAAACAACGGTTAGTTTATCAGCCTCAACCCGGCATAGCTGTTCTAATACAGTACACAGCTGTTCTAATACCGGGATCAGGCTTTCAGGCGCCCTCATAGATTATACATGGCCCTTGCAATGGCCATGGGATCCGGTTCGTAGGTTCCTTCCTCAACCTGTTTTTTCAGTTGGGCAACCTTTTCAACGGAAACGCCTTTCTCGCGGCAGACATCTTCTGTAATGCTGTGGGCCAGAGAGCGTGCGAAAAGTGTTTCATCAGCCGAAATACCTTCGGTGTATTCAAAACTGGCTCGGTCAAGATCAGCCGGTTTTGCAGAAATATTATCAGACAAAGCAATATTGCTTTGTCTCATTGGTACATGTTCCATATGTATTTGCTCCTGGATAAAATTTTGAATTTTCATACAATTACTCCTCACCTTAAAATAAAACGGCAGGACCACAAAAGTATCCTGTGATTTTCACATGCTTACTGAATCTATATCTATGTAAATTATCGCCTTTTTTCTTGAAAATATAAGAAAAATAATAATTATAAAAAACGGGAAAACGCCGATTAAATATACATATGGAAGCATGCAGGGTAATTCGGTATCAGAGGGGTCAAAATCTTTTGACCCCAACATCATAATATATAGAATCAAAAAGAAAAGGGATAAAACATGTCTAATATATTACAGGTAACAGATCCTTCTACATATATAGATAATAGAAATCTCCACACAGGCCAGGAGCAGCAAAGCGCCCTGAACAGTTCCCAGATCCAGAATCCTTCTGACCCATCTCGTGTAGTGCGGGCAGATGGACAGAAAAGCGGTACCGCTGGTGACCAGGAAAATGAAAGTGGCTTCAGCGTCCGCAATTATAATGGAAATTATACTGACTTTCTTCAGAAGCTGGGGCAGGAAAATGAAACAAAGGATTCCCTGGGCCGGATCCTGTTCCGGGATGGAGCCTTTATCGCTAAAGGTGATGAAGGTCTGGGTAAAATGGTGCAGCAGCTGCTGGATTCTGCCAGTTTTGAAGATTCTGGCCAGCTGCTGGATTTTTTAAAAATGCAGGGACAGACTAAATTTTCCGGTACTTTCTTTGAAAACCTGAGAACTCTTTTGCAGCAGGAAGGAAACAGAGGCCTGCAGGAAACAGCCCTCAAATTCCTTCAGGTATTCAACAATTATTCCAGCGGTGAGCATCTTTTAGAACAGATGCAGGAACTGACAGATGAAATAAAAGGAATGCTTTACACCTCTGCAAGACAGGAATACGCGTCAATTCTGGATCAGCTGGACTGGAAGGCAGAAAATGGGGAAACAAAGGAAAATTCCCAGGTTCTGTTTCAGAAGCTGGTCCCCTTTCTTTCAAGATATATTTCCCGTACCCATGATTATGGCAATGTAAGAAGCAGCGTGATCCAGCTGATCCTTTATGGGGCACGTTATGAAAACGGAAGCAGTGCCCTTCTCAGAAGCCTTTTTGAACAAATGGCAGCTAATAGGGATTTTAAACATTTTTTTGAAACAGAGCCTGAAGAACTGTATGCTGTACTTACCGGTTCAAAAGGAAAAAAAGGAAATATTTATGGAGATATTTTTGGCTCACTTGTGGAAAGAGGGGCCAAAGGAGAAGCCGGGCTGGAACATGTACAGGATTTTTATCAGCTGATGCGAGGGATGCTGGTAAACGAAAGCGTATATATGTCTGTGAATCATTTTGTCCTTCCTTTTCAATATCAGGGAAAAGAGGCAGTATCTGAATTTTGGATCGATCCGGATGCAGAGAAAAAAGAAGAAGAAAAAGATGGAGGCAGGAAAATACGCCTTCTGGTGGACTTTGAGATCAGGGGATTGGGAGATTTCCAGCTTCTGGCAGATCTCCAGGATCATAAAATATCCATGGAGCTGGGAGTTCCTAAAAATCTTTCTGCCGGAGCCGGAGAGATACAGGCAAAGCTTCAGGAAATATGTACCAGAAACGGGATGCGCGTGAAAATGATGCAGGTGCAGGAACGGAAAGCTCATTACCGTCTGCTGGATGTTTTTCCAAAGATAAGAAAAAAGGAGAATGGTATTAATGTCAGCGTTTGAGCGGTTATTAGAGCAAAAGGCAGTTGCGCTTCAATATTCGCCGGAAAAGGACACTGCCCCGGTAATCGTTGCTTCCGGAATGGGATATATGGCAGAAAAGATCACGGAAGCAGCCAGAAAGTCAGGGGTTCCGGTTTATGAGGATGATTCTCTTGCGACTCTTTTAAGCAGATTACAGCTGGGAGCGGCTGTGCCGGAAGAATTATATCAGGCGATCATAGAGATCTATATTTACTTTTTAGGATATGTGCCATCACCGGAGGAAAAAGAAAATGAAGAAAAAGTCGAAAATACCTGACAGAAGATCCAGACACGGACGGGAAATGTTTCTGCTCCTTCTTTCGGGAGTCTTGCTGTTCCAATGGGGAAAGATAGATGCTTTTGCGGCGGCAAAAGAGATTAAAACAGTAAATATCCGTGTTACATCCAAGCTGGAAGTAGGCAGCAAGCTTCCGGATATAAAACTGGAAACGACCACGGTTTCAGATGGAGAAGTGGCAGTAGATACAAGTGGAGGTAAATACAGCGTTTCCGAGGCCGAATGGACGGATAAAAGCTCCAATGAACTGAAAGCTGCTGAAGAGCCTCAGATGAAAGTCACCCTGGAACCGGAAGATGTCAGTGAAGATTATTTTGTTTCCAGCTATAAAAAAGCGAATGTAAAGATCAGTGGGGGCACATTTGTGTCTGCCAGACGAGATGGAGATGAACTGGTAGTTACCCTGCGGGTAAAAGGGATCAAAGGAGACTATGCTGCCCCGGAAGATGCCTGGTGGAATGAAAAAAGCCTGGGACAGGCTAAATGGGAAAAGCCGGATAACACATCCGGTTATTACGAAGTGCAGCTTTACAGAGGAAAAACGAAAGTTTACAGCGTCTCCCAGACCAGTGCAACTCAGTATAATTTTTATCCATATATGACAAAAACAGGAGAGTATACCTTTAAGGTACGCACAGTACCGGGAACGGATCCCCAAAAAAAATATGGTGGAAAAAGCGAATGGATAGAATCCGGGGAGCTTTCCATTACAGACCGGTATGTATCAGATGGTAAAGGACAGCAATCAAAAAATCCTTCCGCAAAGCGCGGAACCACAGATAAAGTAGGCTGGGTAAAAAAAGGCAATATATGGAATTACAGATTTCCGGATGGCTCTATATGCCGGGGTACATGGCAGTCGGTCAACGGATACTGGTATTATTTTGATGTCAATGGCACGATGCTCACCGGCTGGCAGAAGATGGCAAATGACCGGTATTACCTGTATGATACCGGGGAAATGGCAGCCGGATGGGCAAAGATCAATGGACAGTGGTATTATTTCTGGCCATTAACGGAAAATGGGTATACACAGGGAACTATGGCTTATGGAGGCTGGAAGATCATAGGGGCGGTTTATTACTTTTTCAGGGAAGACGGCTCCTTATATACCGGCTGGCTGGAACAGAATGGTTCCTGGTATTACTTAAACACACTTGACAACAGCCTTCAGGGAACCATGTTTACCGGCTGGCTGATCCGGGAAGGGAAAACTTATTTCCTGGATGCTGACGGAGTTATGGCTACCGGCTGGTATCAGGTTGACGGGAATTGGTATTATTTTTGGCCGGATTCAGGTGAAATGGCAAAAAACCAGTATATCAATGGATTTTATGTTAATGAGGACGGGATCTGGTACAGGTAAAGATATGTGAGGAATGGAAATGAAAATGATCAGAAAAATACTCCTTTGTGCCGGAACAGGACTGCTGCTTAGCACAGGAAGCTTACAGTCTGTGCCGGGGGGAATCTTTCATATGTATACAGCTTATGGGGCAGAGAGCAGCATCATCGAGACCATGAGTATTAAATTTGACACCACGTTTGGAGATCCGGAGGAAATACCACAGCCCCAGATCACCATCAGCGGATCAGGGGTATCCATTGGGGATATTTATTACAAAACAGAATATGAAAACTGGAAACCTGGTAAAAAGGTACGGATGGAGATCACTGTGGATGCTGCACAGGGAAAGTATTTCCCTGTGTCCCTTGGACGATCCAAATGCCGTGTGACCGGGGCTGATTTTGTATCGGCGAAAGCCCTGGATAATACCACCATGCAGGTAAAAGTGAACTATACGCCGGTCACTGTTCTGGGTGACACAGCTTTAGCAGGCTGGAGCTCACATGACTCAGAAAAGGCAGTGTGGAAGAAGGTAGACTATGCTCCGGGCTATACCCTGACTTTATATGGAAATGATAAAGTGGTGAAACGGATGACAGTTACAGGTAACTCTGTCAGCTTAAAGGAGTACATGACAGATCCGGACAAGATCTACTATTATCAGGTAAAAGCGGTCCCGGTTACGGCAGAACAGAAAAAATACTTAAAAGAAGGGGAATTTGTTACATCACAGGAACAGGATATAGATGACAGTGAGGAAGAGGAGAAAGAACATGCAGCAACTTCCCAGAGCTGCAGTACTGGTCCAGGCATAGCAGGTTCTCTAAAGGGAGACAACTTTGTTATGCCGGATGGTACTCTGGCAGTCAATACCTGGAAACTGGTGGGAGGTATATGGTACTACTTTAACGCTGAAGGAAACCGTACCAGGGGATGGCTCCTGTATGGTGGAAAATGGTATTATTTTGATGGAAATGGATGTATGAAGACCGGATGGGTGAACACAGGAAACGGAAAATGGTATTACTTAAACCCGGATGGGGATATGAAGACCGGTTGGCTGAACACAGGAAACGGAAAATGGTATTACTTAAACCCGGATGGAAGTATGAAGACCGGCTGGGTGAACACAGGAAATGGAAAATGGTATTACTTAAACCCGGATGGGGATATGAAGACCGGATGGCTGTATGATAAAAATATCTGGTATTATTTAAATAACGATGGATCTATGGCAGTAAACCGTTCTCAGGACGGCTGGTACCTTGGAGCAGACGGCGCAGGCCGAAAGGAGTAAGAAATATGAGTTTAGCACCGATAACAGGAGATGGAGTAAAGTTAGCTGCACAGGCAGCGGATCAGACACAGAAGACAACACCGGTCCAGGAATTTCAGGGGATACTGAAAAATGGGCTGAATGCCATAAAAGAAGATATGGATTCTATTTTCGAAGAAGCTTCTGCTTTATATCAGATCCCTTCTAAACTTCTCAGGGCGGTGGCAAAGGCGGAGTCAGGGTTTAATCCAAAGGCTGTATCCAAAGCAGGGGCTATGGGCGTGATGCAGCTGATGCCGGGAACAGCCCGTTCTCTTGGAGTAAGCGATCCTTACAATGCCAGACAAAATATCCTTGGAGGGGCAAAATACTTAAAACAAAACCTGGACCGGTTCGGAGGAGACGTAAGCCTTGCACTGGCAGCTTATAACGCAGGTCCGAACAGTGTGACCAAATACGGAGGCATCCCACCATATAAAGAAACCCAGAATTATGTAAAAAAGATCATGGCGGATTATACGGGAAACAATACGATTCTGGCAGGACGTACGGTGAGTACCGGAACATATGGGAAAACATCCGGCAGTACAGCAGTGAGCAGCCTTATCGGAAGTGGCCTTACAGGAAGCGGTCTGACAGCAGGCAGTCTTTTAGGCAGCTTTGCGGGAAATACAGGTCTGTCCGGCGCCGGCAGCCTTGGTACACTTCTGGCAGCAGGAAAGGGAGAGAACCTTTCCGGGGAAGACTGGTCTAATATGGTGCAGATCCTCCGTCTTCAGATGATGATGAATATGGGTAAGGATACGGGTACGCTGATCTGACAGACAGATACCGGATTGCTGCGTGCTTTGCACTCCCGCAATTCCGGCCTTTTGACCCTGGTATCAATAAAATAAGGCATTTTGCCGATAATAAAAACAAATGGTTATTTGATGATATTCATAGAAGATACAAAGGAAGGTGAAACATCATGCAGGTGCAGAATAACATAGCATCCATAAATGCTGCCAGAAATCAGGGGATCGAAACAGGAAAGCTGAAAAAGTCCCTTGAAAAGCTGTCTTCCGGCTTTCGGATCGTCCGTGCAGGAGATGATGCAGCTGGACTGACGATCTCGGAAGGTATGCGCAGCAGGATCAACAGCCTGAACCAGGCGATGAAAAACATTGATGACGGCATCGGACTTACCAATGTAGGAGATGGCGCTTTGACAGAGGTCCATTCCATGCTCCAGAGACTGAAGACTCTGGCTTTAAAATCTGCAAATGGAACTTACGATCAATCCAACAGGGAAACCTTGAACATGGAAAAAGACCAGATCCTTGAGGAGATTGACAGGATTGGTTCTACCACTAAATTTGGAGGAATCTCTCTGTTTTCCAGGGCAGATGCCAATGCAATTACACCGGGCTGGCAGCCGCCAGAGCTGGACGATACGATCCCGCTCCAGATCGGCGGTTCTGCTCAGGCTGAAGAAGTTCTGGATGTAGAACGCTATTATATAGGAAGCAGGGAACTACAGCTGGATCAGACAGATTTTTCCGATGTAAAAAAGGGACAAGAATCTGTGGGATACATTGAAAACGCGATAGAGGCTGTTTCTAAGGTCAGGGCATCTTTTGGAGCTGCTTATATGCATCTGGATCACACCCACAATAATTTAAGTGTTACAAGTGAAAACATGCAGGCGGCAGAAAGCCAGATCCGTGATACCAATATGGCAGAGGAGATCACAAAATATACCAGCAGTAACATTGTCCTACAGTCCTCTAATATGATACTTACAAATGCAAATAATCTCCCTCAGACCATACTTGAACTTTTAAAATAAAAATGAAAGTAATTAATGAAAAACAGGCTTATGTTTTTTTAACATAAGACGATATATATATATAGAAAGAAAATTCTGCTGTTCCAGAAAGGGCCCTTGGGACAATAGAAGACAGAGGAAAGGAGTCCACTGCCATATTTTCTTTTATAAAAGGAGGAATTCATTATGGTAATTCAGCATAATATTGCAGCGATCAATTCTTACAGAAACTTAAGTACCAACCAGAACGCACTGAGCAAAAACTTAGAGAAGCTGTCTTCCGGTTACAAGATCAACCGTGCAGGCGATGACGCAGCAGGTCTGGCTATTTCCGAGACCATGCGTTCCCAGATCAATGGTTTAAACCAGGCTGTAAACAATGCAAACGATGCAGTTGGTCTGATCCAGACAGCAGAAGGTGCTATGACTGAGACTCACTCCATGCTTCAGCGTATGAAGACTCTGACTACCCAGGCAGCAAATAGTACTTATACCAAAACTGCAAGAGACAACATCCAGGCTGAGATTGCTGCACTGAATAAAGAAATTACCCGTATCGCTAAGACTACAGAGTTCAACGGTAAGACACCTTTAAGTCCTGCCAAAGCAGGTGAGACACTTACCTTTTTTATTGGTGCTTCTGCAGTTACAGACAACGCAATGACCGTTGCACAGACGATTATGACAGATGAGGCATTAAAGGTTAAAGATATTAAAGTAGATAACACAACTAATGCATTCAAAGCAATGGCATCTGTAGATGCTGCAATTGAGAAAGTATCTACTTACCGTGCGACCCTTGGTGCTGCCCAGAACCGTCTGGAGCATACGGTAAACAACCTGAAGGTAACTTCTGAAAATATTACATCAGCGGAAAGCCGTATCCGTGATACTGATATGGCAGATGAGATGACAAGATTCTCGAAAGAGAGCATCTTGCAGCAGGCAGCTACTTCCATGCTTGCTCAGGCAGAGGATGAATAAATTCTTCTTTTTCTTCTTTTTCCCTTTGCAACCTCCCCATTTTCCTGTATGATAGAGATAGATTAACAGTAAGGAGGCATACAGTTATGTTGCAGATTAAAAATCCGGTTTTGCCGGGATTTAATGCAGATCCATCCATTATCCGTGTGGATGATACATATTACATTGCGAACTCTACGTTTGAGTGGTTTCCGGGAGTTCGTCTGCACGAGTCAAAAGATTTAGTACATTGGAATCTTCTTCCATCCGCATTGTCCACGACGACATTGCTTGATATGAAAGGAAATCCGTCATCGGGAGGTATCTGGGCGCCGGATCTTTCCTATGCAGATGGAAAATTCTGGCTGATTTATACGGATGTAAAAGTAACCGAAGGACCGTTCAAAGATATGATCAATTATCTGACGACGGCAGAAGATATCCGCGGACCATGGTCGGATCCGATCCGTGTCAATGGTGTGGGATTTGACGCATCGTTGTTCCATGATGATGACGGACGCAAATACCTTGTTCAGCAGACATGGGATCATCGCGAATACCACCATGCTTTTGACGGTATTACAGTGACAGAATTTGACACAGATACAATGAAATTAAAACCGGAGACAGCACGTACGATCTACGCCGGAACGGACGTTAAACTGGTTGAGGGACCACATTTGTATAAGATCAACGGATATTATTATCTGTTTGCTGCACAGGGTGGAACCGTTTGGACACATCAGGAAGTAGTAGCTCGTTCAAAGACGTTAGATGCGTTGAGTTTTGAGACAGAGCCTGGCGATCCGTTTATTACAAACTTTGATACGCCGGAACTTGAGATCCAGAAGCAGGGACATGGTGCTCTCGTAGAGACTCCCGGCGGTGAGTGGTATTATGCAAGTTTGTGTGGAAGACCGTGGCACCACGAAAATGAAAGTTCGATCGACCCACGCGGCTGGTGTCCGCTTGGCCGTGAGACGGCAATTCAGAAAGTATACTGGGATGAAGAAGGCTGGCCTCGTATCGAGGGCGGACATGGCGGAAAAGTGCTTGTGGATGCGCCGAAAGATGCAATCTTGACAGAAGCACCGGCAGATCATTCGATGCATGATGAATTTGACACACCAAAACTTCATGATGAGTGGAATACCCTCCGCGTACCATTTACCGAGGAAATGGGTACGACAGGGGATGGCAGGCTGACATTGGTCGGAAAAGGATCCCTCAGCAATAAGCATGAGCTTTCGTTGGTGGCAAAACGCTGGCAGGCATTTAACTTTGATGCCGAAGTGAAAGTGAAATTTGATCCGTTCAACTATCAGCAGATGGCTGGATTGACAAATTTTTACAATGATAAGCACTGGTCATTCGCTTTCGTTACGTGGAATGAGAAAAATGGCCGCGTGATCGAAGTGGCAGAGTGCAATCGTGGCGGATATCGTTCGTTCCTTCGCGACGATGCGATTCCGGTACCGGATGATGTTGAATTTGTATGGCTTCGCACAAAAGTAAGAAAGCAGTCTTACAGCTACGAGTATTCCTTTGACGGAAAGAACTATACAGAGATTCCGGGCACACTGGATGCCGCTGTATTGTCCGATGATTACGTACTCCAGTCATACGGTGGATTCTTCACCGGAGCATTTGTCGGCATGGCATGCGTGGACTACTCCGGATACGATCAGACAGCAGAATTCCGCAGTTTTGACTATAAAGAACTGGATTAATCAATAGCAAGAGCCTTTTTTAAACCAGGCTCAATCAGATGGCTGGCGATGCCGCAGAGGATTCCGGGAAAAAGGACGAAAAGTCCGGGAACCAGGAATACGATGAGGCAGGCGCCGGCCATTGTAAATAATAAGATGAAAGTTTCTTTGATGTGACCTGCCATCAGGCGCACGGAGAGCAGAAGAACTGCCGGAAATGAAGCGCGCAGATGTGAGATCACGGCAAAGATATAATTGGCGAGAACCCAGAGGACGAGACTGCTATTACTTTACACATAATCCTTTTCTCCTTTACGCATCCCAATATTTTTTCATATTTAATTTCAACATTTCCAATATTTCCCGCCTCATTTGCTCTGCTGTATAAGTGACTGGGAAAAATCTGTGAAGCTGAACCTGTTTTGGACTGTCCCCACATTCCTCTCCGATCAGCTCAATACTCTTCTTTCCTAAATTATGGTCCACCTGACCACATTTTCTTCTTCCGACTTTTCGTTTGATTGCTTCGTACTTCATCTTATAAGCAAATGCTTTTTCACTTGGGCTGATCATTTCTCTTTGTAGGTTTGAATCAACCATTAATACAACAGCTTCATCATCTTTAAGGACTCGTATTATCACAGGAACCTTTCTATATCCTATTTTCTCAGCAGCAAATTTTCTTCGGTGCCCGGATATCATCTCATAACATCCATCTTTCTTCGGTCTTACTATTAAAGGATTTAAGATACCATGCTTTTTGATACTCTCCTGTAATTCAATCATCTGGCTGTCTGCCCTGACCTTGAATGGATGATTTTCAAATCCTCTCAATCTTTCCAGCTCAATCTCAACTACTTTTTCATCTTCTTCCAATAATTCTGTTTTTTCTGCCATAGGCAACTTCCTTTCCCTGAACGTAAAAAAGCCCGTCCAGAATAGATTGTTTTTATCTAATCTGAACGGACTCTTCCGA
>OGHK01000379.1_pt1 | contig 47054 bp, 46 predicted proteins | sample 1571411 | NCBI WGS metagenome assembly OGHK01 (sample SAMEA2582043, study PRJEB24529) | metagenome | biome: Human gut stool | place: China | collected 2011 | reverse complement strand
TTAAGACACCGCCTTTTCACGGCGGTAACACGGGTTCGAATCCCGTACGGACTATCTTGACCAGTTGCAGAGCGCAGCTGGTTTTTTCATTGCTATCATGGTACAATGGTAAAGACTAAGTTAAGTGGAGTAAACATGAATTATTTTAATGTTGGAAAAATTGTTAACACACAAGGTCTCCAAGGTGAGATGCGTGTGTTGTCTGTGACGGATTTTACAGAAGAACGTTTTAAAAAAGGTTCAAAATTAGCAATTTTTGATGATAAAGACCGTTTTATTATTGAAGTTGAGATTGCTAGTCACCGTAAACAAAAGAATTTTGATATTGTTAAATTTAAAGGCATGTATCATATTAATGATATCGAAAAATACAAAGGTTGCACTTTAAAAGTTGCTGAGGAAAATTTATCTGACCTTGATGATGGTGAATTTTATTATCATGAAATCATTGGACTTGATGTTTATGAAAATGATGTCTTGATTGGTCAAGTTAAGGAGATTTTGCAACCTGGTGCTAATGATGTTTGGGTGGTGAAACGTAAGGGAAAACGTGATTTGTTGCTTCCATACATTCCACCAGTTGTGCTTAACGTGGATGTTGCTGGCAATCGTATTGATGTTGACGTTTTGGAAGGACTTGACGATGAAGATTGATATCCTAACGCTCTTTCCAGAAATGTTTTCACCGCTTGAGCATTCGATTGTTGGTAAAGCTACTGAAAAAGGTCTGTTGGAAATCAACTATCATAATTTCCGTGAGAATGCAGAGAAGGCTCGTCATGTTGATGATGAACCATATGGTGGCGGTCAAGGAATGCTTTTGCGAGCACAGCCGATTTTTGATACCATTGATAAGATTGACGCTAAAAAGCCGCGCGTGATTCTTTTGGACCCAGCAGGGCGTAAATTCGATCAAAGCTACGCTGAAGAATTAGCACAAGAAGATGAACTAATTTTCATTTGTGGGCATTATGAGGGCTATGATGAACGCATTAAAACCTTGGTTACCGATGAGATTTCTTTGGGCGATTTTGTTTTGACTGGTGGAGAATTGGCTGCGATGACGATTGTTGATGCAACGGTTCGTTTGATTCCTAATGTCTTAGGAAAAGAAGCGAGTCACCAAGATGATTCGTTCTCATCTGGTTTGCTCGAGTTCCCACAATACACTCGTCCTTATGACTTCAGAGGTATGAAAGTTCCTGATGTTTTGATGAGTGGGCACCACGAAAATATTCGCAAATGGCGAATTGAACAAAGTCTTCGTAAGACTTTAGAGCGTCGACCGGATTTGTTGGAAGATTATGCTTTTACAAAAGAAGAAGAGGCTATTTTCCGCAAGATTCTCAAAGAGTGAGACGTGCAAGAATAGAATATGTGATATAATAGAGGACATGCAGGCTGTATGTCTCTTTATTTTTGGGGAGGTTTTATGCGAACGAAGGAAGTCCTTGTTCTGTCTTATCAGGAAAGTTGGAAAGATGATTTTAAGAAGATTGCCAAAGAGCTTAAAGCTGCTCTAGGTGACTTAATTCTTAAAATAGAACATGTGGGAAGTACTTCTGTTCAAGGGCTTTCGGCAAAGCCAATTATTGACATCGATTTGGTGATTGCTATAGACACAGACTTGTCTGAGGTGATTCAAGAATTAGCAGTGATTGGTTATGTTCATGAGGGAAATTTAGGGATCGAAGGTAGAGAAGCTTTTGCTTACTCAGGCAAAGAGCATCTTCAAGTTCATCATATTTATGTTTGTCCTGAAAATTCGCCTGAACTGAAGCGTCATCTTGCTTTTCGTGATTATTTACGTAGTCATCCTGAGGCTGTTTTGGCTTATGGCGAGGTAAAAGAAAAAGCAGCGAAGCTATTCCCTAAAGATATTGATAAATACATTGCCTATAAATCGTCGATTATCGAAGAAATATACAAGGAGTTGGAAATATAAATGTCAGAAAATCGTGAAATCTATGATATTACTATCATTGGTGGTGGACCTGTTGGTTTGTTTGCAGCCTTTTACGCTGGTTTGCGTGGTGTTTCGGTGAAAATCATTGAAAGTTTATCTGAACTTGGTGGACAACCTGCAGTTCTTTATCCAGAAAAAATGATTTATGACGTTGCTGGTTTTCCTGGAATTACAGCAGCTGATTTGACTGAAAATCTGATCAAGCAACTAGATCGTTTTAAAGATAGCACAGCTATTTGCCTTAAAGAAGAAGTCAAAACATTTGAAAAAGATGGTGATATTTTTACTATCGAAACAAATAAAGGTCAACATTTTTCACGAGCTATCGTGATTGCATGTGGTAATGGTGCTTTTGCCCCTCGTACACTTGGTTTGGAAGGTGAAGAAGCTTATGCTGACAACAACCTTTTCTACAACGTTCACAAACTTGACCAATTTGCTGGTAAAGATGTAGTCATTTGTGGTGGTGGTGACTCAGCTGTTGACTGGGCGAATCACTTAGATGGCTTGGCTAAAAGTGTAACTATTGTGCACCGTCGTGATGCTTTTCGTGCTCATGAACACAGTGTAGAAGTTTTGAAAGAGTTAAATGTTAACATTTTGACACCTTATGTGCCATTTGAACTTTCTGGTGATGGTCAATTTGTTAAGAGCTTAACTGTTCAAAAAGTGAAGTCTGACGAAACAATTGAATTGCCCCTCGATGCTTTGATCGTAAGTTTTGGATTTTCAACATCAAATAAAAACCTTAAAAATTGGAATGTGGATTACAAACGTTCAAGTATTGCGGTGTCACCGTTGTTTGAAACAAGTCAAGCAGGTGTTTACGCAATTGGTGATGCGGCTGATTATGAAGGTAAAGTTGATTTGATTGCGACTGGTTTTGGTGAAGCACCAACAGCGATTAATCAAGCTATCAAGTATATCTTCCCTGATCGTGATAACCGTGTTGTTCACTCAACATCATTAATCAATGAATAAAAACAAAAAGCCTTGTAAGAATCATTCTTACAAGGCTTTTTCTGAAATTCTTGAGAATCTTTTCTGAAAATTGACGGTCTGATAGAAAAATGATAGAATTTGATAGAAAGTGCTTGACATTGACCGGGAATATAGTATAATTCTAACTGTAAACGATTTCAAAAGGAGGTGGCGAGGATTCTAAAGTCTAAACGAAAGCAGTTAATCATGGAAAAACTTTCGCATGATAAGTTTGTTCGGCTAGATGATTTAGTGAGCCTGCTAGATACCTCTGAGTCCACTGTTCGCAGGGATTTAGATGAGCTCGAAAGTGAGCGAAAACTTCACCGAGTACACGGTGGAGCAGAACTTCCTCACTCTCTCCAAGAGGAATTTACCAATCAACAAAAATCTATCAAAAACATTCAAGAAAAAATGCAGGTTGCTAGAAAAGCAGCATCCTTGATTTCAAATGATGATGTTATTTTTGTAGATGCAGGGACAACCAATGAATTGTTGTTAGGCTATTTGAATCAAGACAATTTAACTGTTGTAACCAACTCGATTCACCATGCGGCTAAGTTGGTTGATAAAAACATTCAGACCATTATTATTGGTGGTCATGTAAAAAAATCAACAGATGCCAGCATTGGAGCTGTGGCTTATGAGCAAATTAAGCAGTTGAACTTTGATAAGGCTTTTTTAGGTATCAACGGCATTGATGAGGAATTTTTAACGACACCAGATATGGAGGAAGCTGTTATCAAGAAAACTGTGATTGAAAATGCTAGAAAGTCATACATCGTTACAGATTCATCAAAAATCGGTCGGGTATCCTTTGCCAAGGTCGATAAGATTGAGAATGCTACAATTATTACCAATCAATCTAGCGGAGCACTGATGAAAAAAATAAAAGAAAATACGAGGGTAATTGAAGTATGATTTACACAGTAACGCTGAATCCATCAATCGATTTTATCGTGCGTTTGGATCATTTAGAACTTGGTAGCGTTAACCGCATGACTAGCGATGACAAATTTGCTGGTGGTAAAGGTATCAATGTTAGTCGTATCTTGCAACGTTTGGATGTCGATAATACTGCAACTGGTTTTATCGGTGGATTTACTGGACGTTTTGTTGAAGATGGCTTGACTGCAGAAGGTATCAAAACAAACTTTGTTCAAGTTTCTGAAGATACACGTATCAATGTTAAAATCAAAGCTGGTGAAGAAACAGAAATCAATGGTGCTGGTCCAAAAATTTCAGATGAAAAACTTGAAGAACTAAAAGCTATTCTTGCTGGACTTTCAAGTGAAGATACTGTTGTTTTTGCAGGTTCAGCTCCAAGTAGCCTTGGTAACCAAGTTTACAACACATTGATTCCAATTGCTAAAAAAGCTGGTGCAGAAGTAGTTTGTGACTTTGAAGGTCAAACTCTTTTAGATTCATTAAACTACCAACCACTTTTAGTAAAACCAAATAATCACGAATTAGCAGATATCTTTGGTGTAGAATTGAATGGTCTTGAAGACATCGAAAAATACGCCCGCGAAATTCTTGCAAAAGGTGCTAAAAACGTTATTATTTCAATGGCTGGTGATGGTGCTTTACTAGTAACACCAGCAGCAGCTTACTTTGCAAAACCAATCAAAGGCACTGTTAAAAATTCTGTTGGTGCTGGAGATTCAATGGTTGCCGGATTTACTGGTGAATACGTGAAATCAGGTGACCCAATCGAAGCGCTTAAATGGGGTGTTGCCTGCGGTACAGCAACGACATTCTCAGATGATTTAGCAACAGCTGAATTCACTAAAGAAACATATCAAAAAGTAGAGGTAGAAAAACTATGAAAATTCAAGACTTGCTCAGAAAAGATGTCATGATTCTTGATTTGAAAGCAACTTCAAAAGAAGCTGTTATCGATGAAATGATTACGAGCCTTGTTGAACACGGAGTTGTCACAGACTTTGATACTTTTAAACAAGGTATCATGAACCGTGAAGCTCAAACATCAACTGGTTTAGGTGATGGTATCGCTATGCCACACAGCAAAAACGCTGCTGTAAAAGAAGCAACAGTCCTTTTTGCTAAATCTACTGCTGGTGTTGACTATGAAGCCTTGGATGGACAACCAACATACCTATTCTTCATGATTGCAGCACCAGACGGAGCAAACGATACTCACTTGGCTGCTCTTGCTGAATTGTCAAAATACCTTTTGAAAGATGGTTTTGCTGATAAATTGCGTCACGTCTCAACAGCTGATGAAGTCATCGCAACTTTTGACTCTGCAGAAGAAGATAATAAAGCAAAAGAAGAAGTTAAAGCAGATCCAGTATCAGATGACAAACCACTTATTGTTGCTGTAACAGCATGTACAACTGGTATTGCACACACTTACATGGCAGAAGAAGCCCTCATCAAAAAAGGTGACGAAATGGGTGTCACTGTTCGTGTTGAAACAAATGGTGCCTCAGGTGTCGGTAACCGTTTGACAGCTGATGAAATCGCTCGTGCTAAAGGTGTTATTGTTGCTGCAGATAAAGCAGTGGAAATGGCACGTTTTGATGGTAAACCATTGGTATCTCGTCCAGTTGCTGACGGTATCAAGAAAACTGAAGAATTAATTAACATCATCCTTGATGGTAAAGCTGACATTTACAAAGCTGCAGCAGGTTCTTCTACTGAAGAAAAAGAATCAAGTGAAAAACTTAGCCTTGGCGCTGCATTCTACAAACACTTGATGAGTGGTGTTTCTCAAATGTTGCCATTCGTTATCGGTGGTGGTATCATGATTGCACTTGCATTCTTGATTGATAACATTTTGGGTGTGCCAAAAGATCAACTTTCTAACTTGGGTACATATCACCAAGCAGCTGCTTACTTCAAAACAATTGGGAACGCAGCATTTGGTTTCATGCTTCCAATCTTGGCAGGTTACATTGCTTACTCAATCGCTGAAAAACCAGGTCTTGTAGCTGGTTTCGTAGCTGGTGCGATTGCTTCAAGCGGTGCTGCTTGGGGTAATCTTGAAGGAACTCCTTCAGGTTTCCTTGGAGCTCTTGTAGGTGGTTTCCTTGCTGGATGGTTAGTTAACCTTGTTAAAAAAGCTTGTGCTGGTTTGCCACGTTCACTTGAAGGTATCAAATCAATCTTGCTCTATCCATTGCTTGGTGTCTTCTTGACAGGTTTTGCAATGTTGTTCGTCAACATTCCAATGGCTGCTATTAACACTGGTTTGAACAACTTCCTTGGAGGTCTTCAAGGTGCATCAGCAGTTCTTCTTGGAGCTATTCTTGGTGGTATGATGGCTATCGATATGGGGGGACCATTTAACAAAGCTGCTTATGTCTTTGGTACAGGTACTCTTGCTGCATCAGTAGCGACAGGTGGTTCAGTGGCTATGGCATCAGTTATGGCTGGTGGTATGGTTCCACCACTTGCAGTATTTGTTGCAACTATTCTTTTCAAAAACAAATTCACTGAAGAAGAACGTAACTCAGGTTTGACAAATATCATCATGGGTCTTTCATTTATCACAGAAGGAGCTATCCCATTTGGTGCTGCTGACCCTGCTCGTGCAATTCCAAGTTTTATGGTTGGCTCTGCTGTAGCTGGTGGTCTTGTCGGAGCATTCAGTATTAAATTGATGGCTCCACACGGTGGTATCTTTGTTATCGCATTGACAAGTGCTCCAATTCTTTACCTTGTCTTTGTTATCATTGGTGCAATCGTTGCAGGTCTTCTCTTCGGAGCCCTTAAAAAAGCAAAATAATTAAAAGTCATTACAATACAACTAATACAAAAAATTATTAATCTAACAACGATAAAGGGATTCCTTCGGGAATCTCTTTTTTAAGTATTAGAAGACTCTTGTTATAGTTAAAAACTATAACAAATTCTAAGTGCATAGTTAAAAATTATAGCAAAGTATAAAAAGATAGAATGGCTAGAACCATTGAAAAATAAAGGTTTATCGTTTAAAATATTAACTATAAAATTTTTGGATTGTATAGTTTTAAACTAATACGGTTATAGGAGGTAACTATGGTTAAGGTTTCGAATTTGGGATATCCGCGTTTGGGTGAAAATCGTGAGTGGAAAAAATTGATTGAGTCTTATTGGGCAGGTAATATTTCACAAGATGAATTGCAAGCAGAAGCGAAAGCATTGCGCTTATCATTTTTGAAAAAACAAGCTGATGCAGGTCTTGATTTTATTCCTGTGGGTGATTTTTCACTTTACGATCATATTTTGGATTTGTCTGTGCAATTTGGCGTGATTCCAAATCGTTTTGCCAAGGAAGAGATTAATCTGGATTTGTTCTTTGCGATTGCGCGTGGTAACAAGGAAAATGTTGCTTCATCAATGAAAAAATGGTTCAACACCAACTACCACTACATTGTTCCAGAATGGTCAAAAGTTAAACCGCACTTGACAAATACACGCTTGCTTGATTTGTACCTTGAAGCTAAAGAAGTTGTTGGTGATAAGGCTAAGCCAGTTATTACTGGGCCAATCACTTATGTCGCCTTGTCATCTGAGGTTAGCGATTTTACTTCAGCAGTGAAAAAACTCTTGCCACTTTACAAACAAGTCTTTACAGAATTGGTTGAAGCTGGTGCAACATACATTCAAGTTGATGAACCGATTTTTGTAACGGACGAAGGGGTAGATCTTCTTGAAGCAGCAAAATGCGTTTATGCTTATTTTGCCAAAGAAGTGCCACAAGCCAAGATTATCTTCCAAACTTACTTTGAAGCTTTGATTGATGCTAAAGAGTTATCAGAACTTCCGGTTGCAGCATTTGGTCTTGATTTTGTTCATGGCCTTGATGAAAATCTTGAAGCGGTTGAAGCTGGTTATTTTGAAAATAAAGAAGTGTTTGCAGGAGTTGTTGATGGTCGTAACATCTGGGCAACTGATTTTGAAAAAACATCAGAATTACTCGAAAAGCTACAAGCTAAAGTTGGCAATCTTGTGATTCAACCATCTTGCTCACTTCTTCATGTGCCAGTTACCACAAAAAATGAAACTGACCTTGATCCTGTTCTTAAAAATGGTCTTGCCTTTGCAGACGAAAAATTGCAAGAACTTGAACTTTTGAGTCAATACTTGGATGGTCAAGAATCTGAAGCTTACAAGCAACATGTGGTTGACTTTGACGCTTTGCAAGCAGCTGATTTCCGAAATGTGACTCTTGAAAGTTTAGAAAATGTGCCGACTGAGCGTGTGGATTATAAAGTTCGCCGCAAGGTGCAACAAGAAAAGCTAGGTTTGCCAACACTTCCGACAACGACAATTGGGTCATTCCCTCAATCACCAGAAGTTCGTCGTACTCGTCTGGCTTGGAAACGTGGCAATATCTCTGATGTTGAATATGAAGATTTTATCAAATCAGAAATCGCTCGTTGGATTAAGATTCAAGAAGACTTAGATATCGATGTTTTGGTACACGGTGAATTTGAACGTGTGGACATGGTTGAATTTTTCGGTCAAAAATTAGCTGGTTTTACCACAACTAAACTTGGTTGGGTGCAATCATACGGTTCTCGTGCGGTTAAACCACCAATTATTTACGGTGATGTGAAACACATCCAACCTTTGTCAGTAAAAGAAGTGGTTTATGCGCAAAGTTTGACTGACCGTCCTGTGAAAGGAATGTTAACTGGACCTATTACCATCACTAACTGGTCATTTGAACGTTCAGATATCTCACGCGCAGACCTTTTCAATCAAATCGGTCTTGCTATCAAAGACGAAATCAAGTTGCTTGAAGATGCAGGCATTGCTATTATCCAAGTGGATGAAGCTGCGCTTCGTGAAGGTTTGCCACTTCGTAAAGCTAAACAAAAAGCTTATCTCGATGACGCTGTGCATGCTTTCCGCATCGCAACATCGTCTGTCAAAGATGATACTCAAATTCACACTCACATGTGTTACTCTAAGTTCAATGAAATCATCGATTCTATTCGTGACTTGGATGCTGATGTGATTTCTATTGAGACAAGTCGTAGCCACGGTGATGTGATTGAATCATTTGAAACAGCGGTTTACCCACTTGGAATTGGTCTAGGGGTTTACGATATTCACTCACCACGTGTGCCAAGTAAAGAGGAAGTTATTGCAAATATTGAACGTCCACTTCGTCAATTATCATTGGAACAATTTTGGGTTAACCCTGACTGTGGTCTTAAAACACGTCGTGAACCAGAAACAATTGCCTCACTTAAAGTATTAGTAGAAGCAACTAAGGAAGTTCGAGCAAAATACGGAAAATAAGGAAGGTTGATCTATGTCAGGATTATTAGAACGTTTAAAAACAGATATTTTAGTCGCTGACGGTGCTATGGGAACTCTTCTTTATGCTAATGGTCTTGATAATTGTTACGAAGCTTATAATTTGACGCATCCAGAAAAAGTTTTAGCGATTCATAAAGCTTATATTGACGCTGGTGCTGATGTCATTCAGACAAACACCTATGCGGCCAAAAGACATCGACTAGGAGGTTACGGCTATGGTGACAAGATTAAAGAAATTAATCAAGCAGGCGTCAAAATTGCAAGACAAGCAGCAGGCGAGGATACCTTCGTTTTGGGAACAGTCGGTGCTCTTCGTGGTCTCAAACAATGCGAATTATCGCTTGATGAGATTATCAAGGAAACTTTAGAACAAGTTGGTTATTTGCTTGAAACAAAGGAAATTGATGGTCTTTTATTTGAAACTTACTACGATGAAGAAGAAATCATCGAAATTTTAAAGGCAGTCAGACCTTTAACAGAATTGCCGATTATTACCAATATTTCCATTCATGAAGCGGGAATAACCGAAAATGGTCGTCCATTGGTTGAAATCTTTGGAAAACTAGTGATGCTCGGGGCAGATGTAGTAGGACTCAATTGTCATTTGGGACCTTATCACATGATTCAATCACTCAAGCAAGTGCCGCTGTTTGCTCAGTCGTATTTGTCGGTTTATCCAAATGCCAGTTTGTTATCCTTTGTTGATGACAATGGTAGTGGGCAATATGGATTTAGCCAGAACGCAGATTACTTTGGGAAAAGTGCAGAGCTTCTTGTGGCTGAAGGAGCACGTCTGATTGGTGGGTGTTGTGGCACAACGCCTGACCATATCAGAGCAGTTAAGCGTGCAATAAAAGGCTTGAAACCAGTCTCACGCAAATTTGTTACACCGATGGTTGAAGAAGCAGAACTGATTAAGGCGGTTAAGCAATCAGAAACTATTGTCGACAAGGTAAACCGAAAAGTGACCATTATAGCAGAGCTGGATCCTCCAAAAACACTTGATATTAGAAAGTTTACTAAAGGGGTAAAAGCTTTGGACGAGGCTGGAGTATCTGCAATTACGCTGGCTGATAATTCGCTAGCTAAGACACGTATTTGTAATGTTAGTATTGCCTCGCTTTTGAAAAATGAGATTTCAACACCGTTTTTACTACACTTATCTTGTCGCGACCACAATATGATTGGGCTTCAATCACGTCTTTTGGGGATGGACGTGTTGGGCTTTCATCAGGTACTAGCGATTACAGGGGATCCATCTAAAATAGGAGATTTTCCGGGAGCAACCAGCGTCTATGATGCCACGAGCTTCAAGTTATTGGAGCTGATTAAGCAACTTAACAAGGGAATAGGTTACAGTGGCGCAAGCATTAAAAAAGAAACAACTTTTACAGCAGCAGCGGCTTTCAATCCTAATGTGAAAAATTTATCACGTTGCGGTCGATTGATTGAAAGAAAGATTGCTGCTGGAGCAGATTGTTTTATTACACAGCCTATTTTTAATAGTGAGATTATTGAAAATTTAGCAAAGCTAACACGAGATTATGAAACGCCATTTTTTGTTGGTATTATGCCAATTACTAGCTATAACAATGCTATTTTCCTTCACAATGAAGTACCCGGCATTCAGCTATCAGATAACCTTCTAGCAAAACTAGAAGCTGTCAAAGATGACAAGGAAAAATGCCAACAATTGGCTTTAGAAGAAAGTAAACAATTAATTGATCATGCTTTAAAATTCTTTAACGGCATTTACCTCATTACACCATTTATGCGATATGATTTAACTGTTGAATTGGTTGAATATATCCATCAGAAAGTTGAACAAAGTCACCAAATAATACCTTAATCAAGAGAGATAGAGATTATCTCTCTTTTTCTCCTAAAAAATCATTTTTTTGCTTGACTTGGAGTTAGCTCCAAGGTGTATGATAGGGATACTTGAAAAAAGCTGAGAAGTTTTTAAAAATGATTGTCAAATAAAAAGGAGAAATATATGGTACTTGAAACAATTGCATCGCCACAAGATTTAAAAAAATTGTCTCGTGAGGACTTGCAACGTGTGGTTGATGAAGCTCGTCAAGCTTTGCTTGAAAAAACAAGTCAGCATGGCGGACACAACGGACCAAACTTTGGTATGGTTGAAATGACAGTTGCTATGCACTACGTCTTTAATTCACCGGTTGATAAATTTATCTTTGACGTTTCTCACCAATCATACGTTCATAAAATGTTGACTGGGCGTGCGCAAGCCTTTCTTGACCCAGATCACTATGATGACGTGTCTGGTTATACAAATCCCAAAGAAAGTGAACATGATTTGTTTACCATTGGACATACTTCAACCTCTTTGTCACTGGCTTCAGGTGTGGCAAAAGCGCGTGATTTAAAAGATGAAGTTTACAATGTTGTTGCTGTTATCGGTGATGGTTCACTGTCAGGTGGAATGGCTTATGAAGGCTTGAACCAAATCACAACAGAAGGAACCAATACGATTGTTATTGTTAATGATAATGACCAATCAATCGCAGCAAATCCAACTGGTGGCATTTACACAGCACTTCGTGATTTGCGTGAAAACAATGGCAAAGCTGCTAATAATTTCTTTGAGGCACTTGGTTTTGATTATCATTATCTTGAAGCAGGAAATGATTTGACTCAATTAATTGCTCTTTTTGAAGAAGTAAAAGATGTGAATCACCCAGTTTTGTTACATATTCATACACAAAAAGGTCACGGCGTGTCATTTATGGAAGAAAATCGCGAAGCCTTCCATGCTGGAGGACCTTACAATCCAGAAACTGGAGAATACCTTCGTCACACAACTTCAGGTGAAACTTACAACAGCATTACGACAGAATTTGTTTTAGACAAAATTGAAAAAGATCCAACGGTTGTTGCTGTAAATGCAGGAACTCCGATGTTTATGTTGAATCAAGAGCAACGTCAAAAGGCTGGTAAACAATTTGTTGATGTAGGGATCGCTGAAGAAGAAGCAGCGACTATGGCAGCTGGTCTTGCTAAAAATGGTGCAAAACCAATCTGGTACGTCGCAGCACCATTTATGCAACGTACATATGACCAATGGTCACATGACATCGCACTTAATAATCTTCCGGTGACAACCTTGGTTTACTCAGCGTCAGTTAGTGCCATGAATGATGAAAGTCACCTTGGTTTCTTCGATATTCCATTCTTGGCTCACATTCCAAATGTGGTTTACTTGGCGCCAACAAGTAAAGAAGAGCATCTAGCGATGCTTGATTGGGCTGTTGAACAAAATGAACACCCAGTTGCTATTCGTATTCCAGTTGGTCCACTTCGTGAGACTGGAGTAGCTGATACGACAGATTATTCAATTCTTAACAAGAACCAAGTCACTCAAAAAGGTAGCAAGGTTGCTATCTTTGGTCTTGGTAATTTCTATGGTTTAGCTGAAGAAGTGGCTAAAGAATTGGCCGACAAACACGGAATCACAGCAACCCTTGTTAATCCAAAATTCATCACAGGATTAGACGAAGAATTACTTGATAGCTTGGAATCTGAACACCAAGTTGCGGTGACTTTAGAAGATGGTGTGCTTGAAGGTGGCTATGGTCAAATGATTGCAAGTTACCTTGGAAATACAGACATCAAGATTCAAAATTACGGTGTAGAGAAAGCCTTCCATGACCGTTACAATCCTAAAGAACTTTTAGCAGAAAATGGTGTGACGGTTGATAATATTGTCAAAAATATTTTAGCAAGTCTTGCTTGATTTAAATAGGAAAAAGAGTCTTAGAGAGTTTCGTCTAAGGCTCTTTTCAAGAATTTGTGTCATTAACGGTTAAGAGTCTCTTTTTTATCAAAAATTTGTTATACTGAAAGGTGACTTTTTGAAAGGACTGAATGTATTTGGCAAAGGTAAGAAAAAGGAAGAAAAGAAGAAGGGTTAGTGGAAGACGACGTCGAAAAAATGTCCCTCGTTCTGTCTTATATGGCATAACCTTTCTAGCCTTTTTGGCTTTTTTGACCTTGATTTTCTTCGCCTATCACTCGCAGGAAGCAGCAAATCCAACCTCCGCAGACACTAGTCAATCATCTCAAGACACGACGACCATATCTTTCATTCAAACTATTGGTGAATTAGCTCGTCAAATCGCTGCGCAAAATGACCTTTACGCTTCGGTCATGATTGCGCAAACCATTTTAGAATCGAACAGTGGTCAGTCAAAACTGAGTCAAGCACCCAATTATAATTTCTTTGGCATCAAAGGGGATTATAAGGGGCAGTCGGTGACTATGCAGACTTGGGAGGATGATGGCAATGGGAATTCTTACACCATTGATGCTCAATTTCGTTCTTATGGTAGTCTGGAGGAATCTCTGCAGGATTATGCTCAGTTTCTTCAAAAAGATTTGTATGTTGGTGTGCATAAATCAAGAACTGCTTCTTATCAAGATGCGACAGCAGCACTAACGGGAACTTATGCCACTGATACGTCTTATGGTAGCAAATTAAATCAACTCATTTCAGAATACGATTTAACTATCTATGATAGTTGGTAAGCATACTTTTTTGAGTCAAAAAAAGAATTGTCAGTATTGCTTTAAAGTTCAAAGAAAAGCGTGCAAAATAGAGTTGAAATATGCTATAATGAAAAGTGATATACAAAGAGGAGATAAGTATGGAATTAGTACGTGAAAAAGAATTTGTCAACCAATACCATTATGATGCAAGAAATCTTGAATGGGAAAAAGAAAATGGTACACCGAAGACTAATTTTGAAGTCACATTTCAATTAGTGAAAAAAGACACAGACAATAATCAAACAACAATCGTTTCTGTTTTACAATTTATGGTCGTAAAACAAGAGTTTGTCATTAGCGGTGTTGTTTCACAAATGGTTCACATTCAAAATCGTATTGTCAATGAACCAAGTGAATTCACTAAGGACGAAGTTGAATATTTGGCAGCGCCTTTACTTGATATTGTGCAACGCCTAACATACGAAGTAACCGAAATTGCCCTCGATCGTCCAGGGGTTAAATTGGAGTTTAGAAGTTAATGAAATTAGCAGTTATAACAGATACAACCGCAGTTTTGTCAGATGACCTTAAGGCAAAAGAAAATCTTTTTGTCTTAGATATCCCAATCATGATTGGTGGTATTTCTTACGTTGAAGGTAAAGACTTGAGCCTTGATGATTTTTACAGAAAAATGGCTATGTCACCAACCTTACCTAAGACAAGCCAACCAAGTCTAGCAAAATTAGATGAAATTTTGACACAACTTTCAACTGAAGGCTATACACACGTTGTAGGATTGTTTTTGTCATCAGGCATTTCAGGATTTTGGCAGAATATTCAATTCTTAATTGAAGATTATCCTGAATTAATGATTGCATTTCCAGATAGTAAAATCACTTCAGCACCATTAGGTAGCATGGTTAAAAACACACTTAATTGGGCTGAAAATGGTCTTTCATTTGATGATATTTTGGCTAAATTGCAAAAGCAAATCGATGGAACAAGTGCCTTTATCATGGTTGATGATTTAAATCACTTGGTAAAAGGTGGACGTTTGTCAAATGGTTCAGCTTTGATTGGTAACTTGCTTAGCATCAAACCAATTCTTTATTTTAATGACGAAGGTGTTATTGAAGTTTATGAAAAAGTGCGAACTGAGAAAAAAGCTATCAAACGTCTTGTTGATGTTTTGTCTGACGTGACTGAAAATGGAGAATACGAAGTTTTCATCATTCATTCTCGCGCAGAAGAAAAAGCTCAATATTTCTATCAAGCTTTGGCTGAAAGAGGTCAAACGAAGAATCTTGAAATCGTATCATTTGATGGCGTAATTGCTACTCATTTAGGGGAAGGTGCCGTTGCATTTGGTTTCACACCAATTGTCTAAGTGCTAGAGAGGAAAAGAAAAACATGAGTATTAAAGTTATCGTAGCAGGTTTTAAAGGGAGAATGGGTTCAGCAGCAGTTAATATGGTTAAGGGAGATGACGATTTAACCTTAGCAGCTTTGCTTGATCCATTTGCAACAGAAAAAGAAGTTGATGGCGTCCCAGTATTCACTGATAAATCACAACTAGTTGGTTTTGATGCTGATGTGTGGGTTGATTTTACAATGCCAGCTGTTGCTTATGAAAACACTCGTTTTGCTTTAAAAAATGGCTTTGCTCCAGTTGTTGGGACAACAGGATTTTCTGAAGACGAAATTACCGAATTGATTGCTCTTTCTGAAGAAAAGAAAACAGGTGGTTTGATTGCTCCAAACTTTGCAATTGGTGCTATTTTACTCATGGAATTTGCCGCTAAGGCTGCCAAATATTTTCCGGACCTTGAAATCATTGAACTACATCATGACAATAAGAAAGATGCTCCTTCAGGTACAGCTGTGAAAACAGCGGAATTGATTCGTGAAGTTCGTCAACCTAAAAAACAAGGGGTTGCAGATGAAGTTGAAACGTTAAAAGGAGCGCGCGGGGCTGATTTTGATGGTATGCGTATCCATAGTGTTCGTTTACCTGGCTTGGTTGCGCACCAAGAAGTTATCTTCGGTGCCCAAGGTGAGGGATTGACACTTCGTCATGATTCTTATGATCGTATTTCGTTTATGAGTGGTGTTAATATTGGAATTAAAGCAGTTGTCAAACGAGATAAGCTTGTTTATGGTTTGGAAAAATTACTATGAAATTAAACAATCTGCCTTCTGAATTTCAGGAGGCTTTACCAATCTTGAAAAAAATTCGTGAAGCAGGCTATGAGGCATACTTCGTTGGCGGTAGCGTTCGAGATGTCTTACTAAATCGCCCAATTCACGATGTCGATATTGCAACAAGTTCTTACCCAGAAGAAACAAAAAGTATTTTTCACCGTACCGTTGATATTGGGATTGAGCATGGGACTGTGCTTGTTCTTGAAGAAGGTGGTGAGTATGAAATCACTACTTTCCGTACGGAAGATGTTTATGTAGATTATCGTAGACCAAGTAGCGTATCTTTTGTTCGCTCACTTGAAGAGGATTTAAAACGTCGTGACTTTACGGTAAATGCTTTTGCACTTGATGAAACAGGTTTGATTATTGATAAATTTAATGGCTTAGCTGACCTGAAAGCCAAATTGTTACGTGCGGTTGGAAATCCAGCTGAGCGTTTTAATGAAGATGCCCTTCGCATCATGCGTGGTTTCCGTTTTTCAGCTAGTCTTGATTTTGATATTGAACCTGATACTTTTGCTGCCATGGCAGCACATGCGCCCTTACTGGAAAAAATTTCAGTAGAGCGCTCTTTTATTGAATTTGACAAATTATTGATGGCACCTTTCTGGCGTAAAGGGATTAAAGCCATGATTGCAAGTGAAGCTCAAAAATACCTTCCTCATCTTGAGAATGCTCATGATCATTTGCAACAATTCTTAGATGATTTGGCAGACGATTATCACTTTAAAACATCAGAACAAGCTTGGGCAGCTTTGCTATTAGCATTGGATGTCAAAGATGTTCGTGCCTTTTTGCGAGCTTGGAAAACATCAAGTCAATTCCAAAAAGATGTTGAAAAGATTGTGTCAATCTATCGTTTCCGTTTGACAAATGAGCTTGATAAGATGGAAATGTATTGCTATGGTTGTAATCTTATCGAACAAGCAGAAGACCTTCGTTTAGGTTTTGGTCTACCAGTTGATTTTGCGACGATTGAGCGCTTGGATAAGGAATTAACCATTCATGACAAACATGAGATTGTGGTCAACGGTGGTATGCTGATTAAAGAAATGCAGTTTAAACCAGGACCTGAGCTTGGTCAAATCCTAAAAGCAATCGAACAACATATTGTCCTTGGTGAGCTTGCCAATGATAAAGAAGCTATTTTTGAATTTATTAGAAAGGAAAGTAAATGAGCGATTTTATCGTAGAACACTTAACGAAATCCGTTGGTGACAAGACAGTATTTCGTGATATTTCCTTTATTATTCATGATTTTGATCGTATCGGGATTATTGGGGTTAACGGAACTGGTAAGACAACCCTTTTAGATGTTATTTCGGGACGTCTTGGTTTTGATGGTGATGTGTCGCCATTTTCAGCTAAGAATGGATATAAAATTGCCTATTTGACGCAAGAACCTGAGTTCGATGATAACAAAACGATTTTGGATACAGTTTTGTCATCGGATTTGCGTGAAATGACTTTGATTAAGACTTATGAAACTTTGATGGCTAATTATGATGAAGCCAATCAAGATAAGCTTGAAAAAGTCATGGCAGAAATGGATTCGCTTGACGCTTGGGCTATCGAGAGCGAAGTGAAGACAGTTTTAACAAAACTAGGTCTAGAAGATTTGTCACAAAAAGTTGGTGACTTGTCTGGTGGGCTTCGTCGTCGTGTTCAGTTAGCGCAAGTTTTGTTGAATGATGCTGATTTGCTTCTGTTGGACGAACCGACTAACCATTTGGACATTGATACCATCGCTTGGTTGACGAATTACTTGAAAACTTCTAAAAAGACAGTTCTCTTCATCACCCACGACCGTTATTTCTTAGATAATGTCGCAACCCGTATCTTTGAGTTGGCTAATAGTCAATTGACAGAATACCAAGGAAATTATCAGGATTATGTGCGTTTGCGTGCGGAGCAAGATGAGCGTGATGCGGCTACGCTTCATAAAAAGAAACAACTTTATAAGCAAGAGTTGGCTTGGATGCGTACGCAACCACAAGCGCGTGCGACAAAACAACAAGCGCGTATCAATCGTTTCAATGATTTGAAAGCTGATTTGTCTGGAACGACTCAATCAACAGAGCTGGAAATCAATTTTGAAACAAGTCGTATCGGGAAAAAAGTAATTAATTTTGAAAATGTGTCTTTTGCTTTTCCGGATAAACAAATTTTGACTGACTTTAACCTTTTGGTGCAAAATAAAGACCGCATTGGTATCGTTGGTGATAATGGTATCGGAAAATCTACGCTTCTTAATTTGATTAATGGTGATTTGCAACCAACAAGCGGAAAACTTGAAATTGGTGAAACAGTTCGCATTGGTTACTTTTCACAGTTGCCAAAAGACATGGACGAAGACAAACGTGTCATCAATTATTTGCAAGAAGTAGCAGATGAAGTTAAGACAAGTGTCGGAACAACAAGTGTGACGGATTTGTTAGAACAATTCCTTTTCCCACGTTCGACTCATGGAACATTGATTTCAAAATTATCTGGTGGTGAGAAAAAACGTCTTTACCTTTTGAAGATTTTGATTGAAAAACCAAACGTTCTGCTTCTTGACGAACCAACCAATGACCTTGATATCGCAACTTTAACAGTTCTTGAAAGTTTCTTACAAACTTTCCAAGGCCCCGTTATCACTGTTAGTCACGACCGTTATTTTCTTGACAAAGTGGCTAATAAAATTTTAGCTTTTGAAAATGGTCATGTGCGAGAATTTTTTGGTAACTACACCGATTATCTTGATGAAAAAGCATTTGAAGAAAATGCGGTTGTTCAAGTTAAGAAAGAAGCACAACAAAAGACAGAAAAAGAGAAAACAAAGAAAAAACGTATGTCTTACTTTGAAAAACAAGAGTGGGAAGTCATCGAAGATGAAATCGCCAAGCTTGAAGAAGACATCGAATCTATCGAAGCCCAAATGCAAGAAAATGCCAGCGATTATGGCAAACTAGCTGAGCTTCAACGTTCATTGGATGAAGCCAATGAAAACTTACTTGAAAAATATGAAAGATATGAATACCTAAGTGACTTAGCAGAATAAGCAAGGTCACTTCTTTCATATAAACATTAGAAAGGAAGACTATGAAACTCATTTGGACTTATTTAAAAAGATATCCCAAATGGCTAGTGCTCGATGTTATTGGGGCGCTTACCTTTGTAGTGGTTAACTTAGGCTTACCAACAGCTCTTGCTCGAATGATTGACCAAGGGGTTACAGTTGGAAATAAGGATAAGGTTTATTTCTGGGCACTGGTTATGCTGGTTGTCATCATCTTGGGGATGATCGGACGTGTGATTCTTGCTTATGCAGCAGGAAAAATTACCACAAACATGATTAAGGATATGCGTAATGACATGTATGATAAGTTACAGCAATATTCACATCAAGAATATAAACAAATCGGTGTGTCTTCCTTGGTAACACGGATGACCAGTGATGCTTTTATCTTGATGCAGTTTGCTGAGCAGACGTTACGTATGGGAGTCATTACACCTTTGATGATGATTTCTAGTGTGGTGATGATTTTAGTAACCAGTCCAACACTTGCTTGGATTGTAGCAGTTGCTATTCCATTTTTGGTTCTGGTTGTTTACTATGTGGCAACTCGTACGCGTCCTTTATCAGAAAAACAACAATCAACTCTTGATAAAATGAACCAATATGTTCGTGAAAATTTAACTGGTTTACGTGTCATTCGTGCTTTTGCGAGAGAAGATTTTCAAGAACAGCGTTTTGGTAGCAAAAACGATGAATATAAAGACTTATCAAGCCGCTTATTTATTTTAACTGGTTTGACTGAACCACTCTTTGTTCTAATCATTATTTCAATGATTGTTGCTATTGTTTGGTTTGCTTTGAATCCATTGGCACATGGTGAGTTACAAATCGGTAACTTGGTAGCCTTTATTGAATATAGTTTCCACGCCTTATTCTCATTTCTTTTGTTTGCCAATTTCTTTACCATGTATCCTCGTATGGTGGTTTCAAGCGAACGTATTTCGGAAGTTATGGCGATGCCAATTTCCATTGACCCTAATGATGATGGTGTGACTGAGACAGCTACAAAAGGTTATTTGGAATTTGACAAGGTAACCTTTGCTTACCCAGGTGAAACGGAAAGCCCAGTATTAAAAGACATTTCCTTTAAGGCAAAACCTGGTGAAACCATTGCCTTTATCGGGTCTACGGGTTCTGGTAAGTCATCACTGGTTAACTTGATTCCACGTTTTTATGACGTGACGCTTGGTAAGATTTTGGTTGATGGCGTTGATGTTAGGGATTATCAACTGAAAGCACTTCGTCAAAAGATTGGCTTTATTCCGCAAAAAGCTCTGCTATTTACAGGAACCATCGAAGAAAACTTGAAGTATGGTAAGTCTGATGCGACAAGTGAGGAATTGCAAGCGGCAGCTGATATCGCACAAGCTAAAGAATTTATCGAAAGTCGTGATGACCGCTATCAAACACATTTGGCTGAAGGCGGAAGTAATTTGTCTGGTGGGCAAAAGCAACGTTTGTCAATTGCGCGTGCAGTGGTTAAGAAACCAGACATCTATATCTTTGATGATTCTTTCTCAGCGCTTGATTATAAGACAGATGCTCAGTTGCGTGCTCGATTGAAAGAAGTGACGCAAGAAGCGACTGTTTTGATTGTGGCGCAACGTGTGGGAACTATCATGGATGCCGATCAAATCATTGTGCTTGATAAAGGTGAAATTGTTGGGCGCGGCACACATGATGAACTGATGCAATCAAATGACATCTATCGTGAAATTGCCAACTCACAATTGAACAAAGCAGAAGAAATAAAAGGAGAATAAGAATGTCAAAACGAAATGTTTTTCTACGTTTATGGAATTATCTCCGACAATATAAAGGTGCACTTTTCTTAGCTGTTTTTCTAAAAATCTTTAGTAGTGTCATGAGTGTACTTGAGCCATTTGTGCTTGGTCTTGCTATCACAGAATTGACATCAAATCTTTTGGATATGGCTCACGGTGTGGCTGGAGCACACATTAATATTTCTTACATTGCCATTATTTTGGTGCTCTACTTTGTCCGAGGTATGGGGTATGAGCTAAGTAGTTATGGTGCAAACTTTTTCATTACCAAAGCGGTGCAAAAGACCATTCATGATTTGCGTCATGATTTAAGTGAAAAAATTAATAAGATTCCAGTTTCTTATTTTGATAGTCAACAATTTGGTAATGTTTTGGGACGTTTTACGTCAGATGTGGAAACAGTATCAAATGCTCTTCAACAAAGTTTCCTTCGAATCATTGAAGCTTTCACAACGATTACTTTAGTTATTTGCATGGTGCTTTATCTTAATTGGCATCTTGCCTTGGTTGTCATTGCCATTATTCCAATCACTTACTTCAGTGCTAAATTTATCTTGGGCAAATCACAACCTTACTTTAAGGAACAAGCTGACGCTCTTGGGGATATGAATGGTTTTGTTCAGGAAAATCTATCTGGTTTTAATGTCATTAAACTTTATGGTCGTGAAGACATTTCTAGCCAAGAGTTCCGTGAGATTACTCAGAATTTACAAGAAGTTGGCTTTAAAGCTAGTTTCATTTCGGGGATTATGATGCCAGTTTTAAGTGCGATTTCGGATATGGCTTACTTGATTATTGCGGTTTTGGGTGCTTTACAAGTTCTTTCAGGTCAACTGACTGTTGGTAATATGCAAGCTTTTGTTCAATATGTATGGCAAGTGAGTCAACCGGTTCAAACTATTACTCAATTGGCTAGTGTGCTTCAAAGTGCTAAATCATCACTTGACCGTATTTTTGAAGTTCTTGATGAGCCAGAAGAAGCAGCACAAGTAACTGAAAAACTAGAACATGACTTGTCTGGTCAAGTAACCTTTGAAAATGTATCCTTCCAATATGTTGCTGATAAACCATTGATTCGTAATTTTAACTTAGAGGTTAAACCTGGTGAAATGGTTGCCATTGTTGGACCAACCGGTGCTGGTAAGACAACGCTGATTAATCTTTTGATGCGATTTTACGATGTAACGGATGGTTGCATTAAGGTCGATGGTCACGATATTCGTAATTTGTCACGCCAAGATTATCGCAAACAATTTGGAATGGTCTTACAAGATGCTTGGCTTTATGAAGCAAGTATCAAAGAAAACCTTCGTTTTGGGAATTTGAATGCGACAGATGAGGAAATTGTGGCAGCAGCAAAAGCTGCTAATGTTGATCACTTTATCCGCACTCTTCCAGGCGGCTACAACATGGAAATGAACCAAGAATCAAGCAATGTCTCACTTGGTCAAAAACAACTCTTGACCATTGCGCGTGCTTTGTTAGCTGATCCTAAGATCTTGATTTTGGATGAAGCAACTTCATCTGTAGATACGCGTCTTGAGTTATTGATTCAAAAAGCTATGGAAAAATTGATGGAAGGTCGCACAAGCTTTGTGATTGCTCACCGTCTATCAACCATTCAAGATGCTGATAAAATCTTGGTGCTTAACAATGGTCAGATTGTTGAGCAAGGAAACCATGAAAGCCTTCTAGCCGCTAAAGGTTTCTATTACGATTTATATAATAGTCAATTTGCTAAAAACAATTAGCCATTGAATATCTTTCATAAAGATGATATGATTATTAAGTAATAATAACGATGTTTGGGAAAAGCCATCGCTAAAAAAAACCAGCCTAATGACTGAAATTAGCGCCCCTGTGGATTCCCATAGGGACTTTTTCTTTGCCCAGATATCTTAGAAAAGAGATATTAAAATGAAACGTCAATCAGCACTTGTCGTCTTTAGTGGCGGACAAGATTCCACAACTTGCCTATTTTGGGCTTTAGAGCATTATGAACATGTCGAAACAGTGACTTTTAATTATGGTCAACGTCACAGTCTTGAAATCGAAGTTGCCAAACATATTGCTGCTGAGCAAGGTGTTAAAAATCACTTGCTTGATATGTCATTGCTAGGGCAATTAACTGAAAATGCATTGACACGTGATATTGAGATTGAAAATCCTGATGATGATTTGCCAAATACTTTTGTTGATGGACGCAATCATTTGTTCTTATCATTTGCTGCGGTGCTAGCCAAACGTCTTGGTATTACAGATATTATTACTGGGGTGTGTGAAACAGACTTCTCAGGATATCCTGATTGTCGGGACGCTTTTGTCAAATCACTAAATGTCACTTTAAATCTTGCTATGAATTACAATTTTGTGATTCATACACCATTGATGTGGCTTGATAAGTCTGAAACTTGGGAGTTGGCCGATCAACTTGGAAAATTTGATTATGTTCGTGAAAATACTTTGACTTGCTATAATGGCATTAAAGGCAGCGGTTGTGGAGAGTGTCCTGCTTGTAAACTTCGTCAAGCTGGTCTGGAAAAATATTTAGCTAGAAGAGGGAAATAATGTTTTCAGTACCAAAAGAACTAAAAAAAACAACAGGTGAGTCTTTAGTTTATTGTCATCGTCGTGTTATGGTTTCAAAAGAATTTACTTTTGATGCTGCTCATCATTTGTTTAATTATGATGGTAAATGTAAAGCACTTCACGGGCACACTTATCGTTTGCAGATTGCTGTTTCTGGCATGCTTGATGATCGCGCAATGGCAGTTGATTTTGGAGATATTAAGCAGATTTATAAAGAACATTTGGAGCCGCATTTGGACCATCGTTACCTTAATGAAAGTTTGCCTTATATGAATACAACAGCTGAAAATATGGTTTATTGGATTTTTAAGCAAGTGGCACAGCATTTACCAAAAGAACGTGAGATAAGAATTGAATATGTCCGTTTGTATGAGACACCAAGTTCATATGCTGAGTTCAGAAGGGAGTGGCTTTTAGATGACTAAACGCCCACTAATGATTCCTGTGCTAGAAATTTTCGGACCAACTTTTCAAGGAGAAGGACGAGCGATTGGTCAAAAGACCATGTTTGTCAGAACGGCTGGTTGCGATTATCACTGTGCTTGGTGTGACTCAGCATTTACTTGGGATGGTTCAGAAAAGCCAAAACGTATGACCGCTGATGAAATTATTGCAGAGCTAGATAAGTTGGGAGCTTATGACTATGTAACTTTGTCAGGTGGTAATCCCTGTCTTTTAGGAGCTAATATGGGGGAATTAGTTGTTAAGTTAAAAGCGCGTGGTGTGACACTGGGGATTGAAACACAAGGGTCTCGTTGGCAGACTTGGCTAAAAGACATCGACCAAGTCACTCTTAGTCCAAAACCACCATCAAGTCAGATGAGTGTGAATTTTGAAACACTTGATTTTATCGTGTCTCAGTTGGATAAAGACCAAGTCACTTTTAAAATTCCTGTCTTTAATGATGAGGATTTAACATTTGCTAAAATGATTCAAAAACGTTATCAGCCTGATGTTTTGTATTTATCGGCTGGAAATCCTGAACCACATGCTTCTGGAAATATTGTAGAAGCACAGCTTAATCGTCTGCGTCAGCTTTGGGAAACAGTGGCAGCTGATTCAGAATGGAAAAGTGTGCGAGTTTTGCCACAACTGCATACATTACTTTATGACAATAAACGTGGCGTATAAAATGGAGATTCAAATGAATAAAGCGCAGCTTAATTGCTTGCGCTGATTTGGGGAGAGCACTATAACCGATTCAAGTGGCAAAGCGGACAGCCTTTGTCATAATTACACTGATATTTGATAATAGAATGGAATTAAAAAGGAGATTTTAATGACAAGAACAGATGAAATGAAAGATTTGACACTGCTGGGAAATCAAAATACCAAGTATAAATATGATTATGATCCAAGTATTCTTGAATCATTTGATAACCGTCATATCGATAATGATTACTTTATTAAATTCAATTGTCCTGAGTTTACCTCACTATGTCCGATTACAGGTCAGCCAGATTTTGCGACAATCTATCTTTCTTACATTCCGGATAAACTGTGTGTCGAATCAAAATCATTGAAACTTTATCTATTTAGCTATCGTAATCATGGTGATTTCCATGAAAATTGTATCAATACCATTGGTAAAGACTTGATTGATTTACTTCAACCACGTTATCTTGAGGTTTGGGGAAAATTCACTCCACGTGGTGGCTTGTCAATTGATCCGTATTTTAACTACGGAAAATCTGGTACCAAGTATGAAAAAATGGCAGATTATCGTTTGATGAACCATGACTTGTATCCAGAAAACATTGATAATCGTTAAAAAATAACCCTCGGATTTTTCCGAGGGTTTTGTTGATTATAATTTAAATGAAAAACTAATACCAGAAACGCCGACAGTCATTAGAAGAAGACCAGCCAAACGACCGATAAAAATAGCTGACAAAGTTGGATTAAATAGGAGGAATAATCCCAGAAGAATGGCGAGAACTGCTGAACTTAAGAAACGATTGGCATCAAAGAATCCAGCTTTTTTCATTTGAAAACCACCAATCAAACGTAAGATACCACTAATTAAAATCCAATAAGCAGCGATGGTCATGACTGCACTTGATAGAGACATAACTGAGCTTGATAGCAGGATGATTCCAAAAACAATGGACAAAATACCTTGTAGCAAGTACCAAAGTGAACGATTAACGCTACTTGAATACATAAAGAGGCTTGTGAAGCCAGACAAGAAAATAATAATGGCGATAATCCAACCAATCATGGCTGTAGTCGTGAAGGGATGAATAAAGAGAAAAAGTCCGATAAGTAGGGCGATAATCCCTGACCAAAGTGATAAACCTTTCATAATGTTACCTCCTATATTGTCACCTTAATCATACCACAAATCACGAAAAAAAGATTGTTAGAAGTTATAGCTTAGAGAGTTAGAAAAAAAACCTAAGTGACATAAGATGTAACGTTTTATAACATCAAAATGAAAGTTTTTTTAAAAAGATACTGTAAATGCTTGACAGAAATATTCAGAAAATTTATAATATTTAATGTAATACAAAATTACAATCTCGTTTATGGAGGACATATATATGACAACAGGTAAAGAGTATGTAGCTGGCGTCTTTGAAAAGGTGAAAGCTCTTAATTCTCATGAGCCCGAATTTCTACAAGCTGTAGAAGAAGTGTTTGAATCACTGGTTCCAGTGTTTGATAAATATCCTAAATACGTTGAAGAAAATCTTCTTGAACGTTTGGTAGAACCTGAACGCATTGTTTCTTTCCGTGTTCCTTGGGTTGATGACAAAGGTCAAGTTCAAGTGAACCGTGGTTTCCGTGTTCAGTTCTCATCTGCGATTGGTCCTTACAAAGGTGGTCTTCGTTTCCACCCATCAGTAAACCAATCAATCATCAAATTCCTTGGATTTGAACAAATCTTTAAAAACTCACTTACTGGTCAACCAATCGGTGGTGGTAAAGGTGGTTCTAACTTTGATCCTAAAGGTAAATCAGATAACGAAATCATGCGTTTCTGTCAAAGCTTTATGACTGAGTTGAGCAAACACATCGGTGCTGACACTGACGTTCCAGCTGGTGATATCGGCGTTGGTGGACGTGAAATTGGTTATCTTTACGGTCAATACAAACGTCTTCGTAATGAATACACAGGAGTTCTTACTGGTAAAGGACTTACTTACGGTGGTTCTCTTGCACGTACAGAAGCAACTGGTTACGGTGCTGTTTACTTTGCTGAACAAATGCTTAAAGCTCGCGGCGAAGATTTCGCTGGCAAAGTAGCTCTTGTATCAGGTTCAGGTAACGTTGCTATTTACGCAACTGAAAAACTTCAATCACTTGGTGCTAAAGTTGTTGCTGTTTCAGACTCATCAGGTTACGTTTATGACCCAGAAGGTATTGATGTTCCACTTCTTAAACAATTGAAAGAAGTTGAACGTGCTCGTATCGTGAAATACGCTGAAGCTCGTCCAAGTGCAACTTTCACACCTGCTAACGAAGGGACTATTTGGTCAATCAAAGCAGACCTTGCTTTCCCATGTGCTACACAAAATGAAATCAATGCTGAACAAGCTAAAATGCTTGTTGACAATGGTGTCATTGCTGTTACTGAAGGTGCAAACATGCCTTCAACATTGGAAGCTGTCGAAGTCTTCCAAAAAGCTGGTGTTTCATTTGGTCCTGCCAAAGCAGCCAACGCTGGTGGTGTAGCTGTTTCAGCCCTTGAAATGGCACAAAATAGCCAACGTACACCTTGGACTTTCGAAGAAGTAGATGCCAAACTTTACAACATCATGAAAGGCATTTACGAAAATGCAGCAGCTGCAGCCAAAGAATTTGATGCAGAAGGTAACCTTGTTGTTGGTGCCAATATTGCTGGATTCCTTAAAGTTGCTGATGCGATGTCAGCACAAGGTATTGTTTAACATATTACCTTAGAACCGTACAGACGGATTCAACAAGCCATTTTGTCTTAAATTAATTCTCTAATATCAAATAACCGAATAGAGCTCACCTAGGTGGGCTCTTTTGGTTGCTTGAAAAATTTGCTATAATATTTCTATCGAAAGAGAGGTCTTCTTATGATTGAAGTGAGAGAAGTAACTGTTAAAGATGCTAAAAATCTGCTTGAATTCTGTAATCAGGTTGGTTCAGAGACAGATAATCTTTCTTATGGCAGTGAAGGGATGGGACTTTCTGTTGCTGAGGAAGAGAAAATCTTAGCAAAATTTCAAAATGCCAAGACATGTCATTTTTTATTAGCTAAAGAAAATGGCCAAATTGTTGGAACATGCAATTGTAGAAGTTTTCGAAAAAAACGTTTGTCACACCGTGCAGAAATTGGAATTGCAGTTAAAAAAGCCTATTGGAATAAAGGCATTGGGCGTAAACTCTTAACACGCTTAATCGATCTTAGTCGACAATCAGGTCTTAAAATTCTCTCACTTGAGGTTCGTACGGATAATAAGGGAGCTATTCACCTCTATGAAAGTTTAGGTTTTCGTAGGATTAGAACCTTTGAAGGCTTTATGGAAATTGATGGCAAGTCTATCGATTTTGACATTATGGAATTATTTTTGGAGAAATCATGATTAAAGAAATTGTAAAAGATACCTTTTTCTTGGCGCAAAAATCGCAAGAAGCTACAAAAGATGATTTGTATCTAGCCCAAGATTTGCAGGATACCTTAAATGCGAATCGTGATAATTGCATTGGAATGGCAGCGAATATGATTGGTGTTAAAAAACGCGTGATTATTGTCAATATGGGCTTGGCAGATTTGGTGATGTTTAATCCAGTTATGACGAACAAATCTCTTCCTTTTGACACTGAAGAGTCTTGTCTATCACTTTTAGGGTCTCGTCCAACACGACGTTACCAAAAAATCGATGTTACTTTTATGGACAAGAATTGGAATAAACAAAGCTTAACATTAACTGGTTTAGCAGCACAAATCTGCCAGCATGAACTAGACCATTTAGAAGGTATTATCATCTAGAAAAGTTGTTAATGCAGCTTTTCTTTTTTTATTGGTCAAAAAAATAATTTCCATGAGAACTTTTTTCTTGACATTAGTTCCCATAAGAACTACAATGTATTTTACAAGAATAAATCTTGAAAAATTTCAGAAAGTGAGAAAAAATGCGAGACAAAGATCCCTTTTCACAATTTAGATACTTTATTAATTTGATGGAGAATCGGGTACATGAACTCGGTGAGCAGCATGGTGTTGAAAATCTCGCTGGTCCGCAGGGTTTCGCAGTTCTTTATTTACGTGAAAATGAAGACAAGGAAGTTTTCATCAAGGACATTGAACGTAAGCTTAAGATTTCAAAATCTGTGACCAGTAATTTGATTAAGCGAATGGAGAAGAATGGCTTTATTGAGGTGGTTCCGTCAGAGGTTGATAAGCGTTATAAGCGTGTCGTCTTGACTGAGCTAGGCAAAGCAAAATCCAAAGACATCGATGCTTTTCATACTGCTATTCATAAACAAATTTTTGATGGTATTAGCCGTGAAGAACTAGAAATTTCTGGTCGTGTCTTTGATCGCATTTTGAAAAACTTAGAAAACAAGGAGTAACGCATGTTAAAAATTTTTAAACGTTTAACGGCAAAAGAAATCATTATGATTATTATTGCCGTCTTATTTGTGTGTTTGAATGTCTTCTTGGATTTAAAAATTCCAGATTACATGTCTGATATCACATCCTTGCTCTCGACTCAAGGAACAAAAGCAAAAGATATTTTTGCTTGGAATCTAGATGCCCCAGGTATGCGTATGGTCTTGCTTTCTTTAGGAAGTTTTGCAGCCTCTGTAGTTGTCGGATTCTTAGCCGCACGTATTGCAGCAAGTTTCAGTACGCGTTTGCGTGATGATATTTTCCATAGTGTTTTGGACTTTTCGGATGCGGAAATCAAGAAATTTTCAATTCCAAGTCTTTTGACACGTACAACAAATGACATTACTCAAATTCAGTTGGTCTTTACCATGGGACTTCAAGTTATTACCAAAGGACCAATTATGGCAATCTGGGCAATCACGAAGATTGCTGATAAAAATCATGAATGGTTATTGGTTCTTATCGTCGCAGTTGCAGTTATGTTCTTGATGATTATGTTCTTGTTGATGATGGTGATGCCTAAGCAACGTATGATTCAAAGATTAACCGATAAATTGAACAGTGTTACGCGTGAATCATTGACAGGTATCCGTGTGGTGCGTGCATACAATGCCGAAGATTATCAAGATGCCAAATTTGCACAAGTCAATGATAATGTTACCAATCTTAACCTCTTTATTGGCCGTTCAATGGCGTTGTTATCTCCAGTAATGACAGGAATTTCAAGCGGAATGACACTTGCTATTTATTGGATTGGAGCGCATTTGATTGAAAATATTGCCATTCCGACAGACCCAACGAAAATTGCTAGCGCTATGCAAGATAAAGTTGATTTGTTTTCAGATATGGTTGTTTATTCATCATATGCCATGCAAGTTGTTATAGGATTAATGATGATGATTGTCGTATTCTTCATTTTACCTCGTGCCGTTGTTGCTGCTGGGCGTATTAATGAAGTCTTGGATACAAAACCATCTGTTATTTATCCTGAAGAAAGTAAAGTTCAGCCGGTCGAAAAAGGTTCTGTTGAATTTGACAATGTTTCATTCCGTTACAGCAAAAATTCAGAAGCTGTTTTGGAACACGTTTCCTTTAAAGCGAAAGCTGGAGACACGATTGCCTTTATCGGTTCAACTGGTTCTGGTAAATCAACATTGGTGAACTTGATTCCACGTTTTTATGATGCGACAGAAGGAACGATTAAAGTCGATGGCATTGATGTTCGTCAATATGACCACGATACGCTTCATAAGATTGTTGGTTATATTCCGCAAAAAGCAGTGCTTTTTAGTGGGGATATCGCTTCAAATATGGATATGGGAGAAAGCAATAACTCGCCACTTGATGATGACAAGATGTGGGAAGCTCTTGATTTAGCTCAAGCTAAGACATTCGTTGAAATGAAAGACGGTAAGTTAAAAGCACCTGTTGCTCAAGGTGGTCAAAACTTCTCAGGTGGTCAAAAACAACGTTTGGCAATTGCGCGTGCTCTTGCTCGTAAGCCTGAAATTATCATCTTTGATGATTCGTTCTCAGCACTTGACTACAAGACTGACCGAATCCTTCGTTCACAGTTGAAAGAACGTACAGCTGATATGACAAAACTAATCGTGGCACAACGTATCTCAACGATTATGGACGCTGACCAAATTTTGGTCTTGGATGAAGGTAGAGTTGTTGGTCAAGGTACGCACGAAGAATTGCTCGCAAACAACGATGTTTATCGTGAAATTGCCTACTCACAACTATCTAAGGAGGAATTAGAAAATGGAAAATAAGAAAAAAACATCTTTCTATGGCAGAATGAAGCCCTATATTAGAGGTTTCCAGCTTCCATTTCTTCTTGCAGTGATTGGAGCAATTGTTTCTGCGACGATTACGGTTATTGGACCTGATAAATTAAAAGAAATCACCAATACAATCACCAAAGGTTTGACACCAACGGCGACTGGTATGATTCCAGGAATCAACTTGGATAAAGTTGGTAAAATTGCATTAACTTTGGCAATTTTATACGTTATTTCAGCAGTAGTTGGTTATATTCAAAGCTTTACCGTAGCGACTATCGTTCAACGTTTTTCACAACGTTTACGTAAAGCTATTCAGACCAAAATTAACAAGGTTCCATTGAGTTACTTTGATAGTCATTCACAAGGAGATACCCTTTCTCGTGTGACAAATGACGTTGACTTGCTTGGTCAATCGCTTAACCAAAGTTTGGGAACTTTAGTGACATCAACCATGTTATTGATTGGTTCAATTTTCATGATGTTCCATTCAAATGTCAGCATGGCTTTAACAGCGATTGGGTCTGTTCTGATTGGTTTTGTTTTGGTTATGGTTATCATGGGCTCATCACAACCATTGTTCAAACGCCAACAAAATAACTTGGCTGCGATTAACGGTTATGTTGAAGAAATTTACTCTGGTCATAATGTGGTAACAAGTTATAACGCTGCTGGTGAAACAAGCGAAACCTTTAAAAAATTAAACACCAATCTTTATAAATCAATGTGGCAATCACAGTTCTTGTCAGGTATTATGATGCCGCTTATGATTTTCGTTGGGAACTTTGGTTATGTTATGGTCTGTGTGGTTGGTGCTGTTAAAGTTATCAATGGTGATATTACCATGGGTGATATAGTTGCCTTTATGACATACGTGCGTATTTTCTCACAACCATTGTCACAAATTGCGCAAGCTTTCACACAAATGCAATCAGCAACAGCTGCCATGAGTCGTGTCTTTGAATTCCTTGAAGAAGATGAAATGGAAGACGAGTCTGACAAGAAACGTCAACTTAGTGATGTTAATGGTGAAGTTACCTTTGATAATGTTTTCTTTGGTTATTCTAAGGATAAAACAATTATCCATGATTTTTCCGCTGTAGCGAAACCTGGTCAGAAAGTTGCCATTGTTGGACCAACTGGTGCTGGTAAGACAACCATCGTTAACCTTCTTATGAGATTCTATGAAATTGATAAAGGTCAAATTGCTATCGATGGTGTTGACACACGTTTGATGTCACGAGAAGAAGTCCATGACCAATTCTCAATGGTGCTTCAGGATACTTGGCTCTTTGAAGGAACAATCAAAGAAAACTTGATTTATAACCAAGAAAATATCACTGATGAACAAGTAGTAGCAGCAGCTAAAGCAGTTGGTGTTCACCACTTTATCATGACGCTTCCTGATGGCTATGACACATACCTTGATGATTCTGTTACCCTTTCAATCGGTCAAAAACAACTCTTGACCATTGCGCGTGCCCTCTTGAAAGATGCTCCGCTTCTTATTCTAGATGAAGCAACATCATCAGTCGATACACGTACAGAAGAGTTGATTCAAAAAGCCATGGATAAATTGATGGAAGGTCGCACATCATTTGTGATTGCCCACCGTTTATCAACGATCAAGAATGCTGATTTAATCCTTGTCATGAAAGATGGTAACATCATTGAACAAGGTAGTCATGATGAATTGATGACAGAAGGTGGCTTCTATGCTGACCTTTACAATTCACAATTTGAAGTAGCCTAAAAAAGAGACCTAGTGGTCTCTTTTTTGATAGGAAGTTTGATTTATCCTTATTTTAAGATAATTTGCTATAATGACAATAACATATAGTTAGGAAAAATTATGACAGAATCTATATATGGAAAATACGCTGATTACCTGCCATTGATTTTAGAAGACTTTAGTCAGCGTATTCAAGAAAGAAATAACCTGGTCAAAAAAAAGACGGGTTACAAGTTATTTGAGCATTTGATTTCACGTGTTAAAACACCTGAAAGTATGGTCGAAAAGTGCCAACGAAAAGGCTTTGAAGTGTCGACGGAGTCAGCTTTACGACAAATTCGTGACAGTATCGGTTTACGTATTGTTTGTGGCTTTGTTGATGATATTTACCGTTTGGTAGATGTAATTCATTCTTTTGAAGATTGCAGGATTGTCGTTGAAAAAGACTACATCAAAAATGCCAAATCAAATGGTTATCGTTCTTATCACATGATTGTAGAGGTTGAGACCCCTTATCCTGATTGTCTTGGAAATGAGCAGGGCTCATACTTTATTGAAATTCAGCTTCGTACCATTGCTATGGATTCTTGGGCGAGTTTGGAACATCAGATGAAATACAAGCATGACATCAAAGACCCTAAGCGTATCGTACGTGAGCTGAAACGCTGCGCTGATGAATTGGCTTCTTGTGATTTGAGCATGCAAACCATTCGCAATTTGATTCAGGAAAGTTCTCAGGTTGAAGGAGACGACTAATTATGAAAGTACTTATAGCAGAAGACGAAGTTCAGATGAACCGTGTGTTGACAACCGCTCTTACACATGAAGGGTATGAGGTTGATTCGGTTTTTGATGGACAAGCAGCTGTTGATAAAGCTAAAGAAAACGCCTATGATGTTATGGTCATGGACATTATGATGCCAAGAAAAACAGGGATTCAAGCTGTGCAAGAAATTCGTCAAACCGGTAATCAATCTCACATCATCATGCTAACAGCCATGGCTGAAATTGATGACCGTGTGACAGGGCTTGATGCAGGAGCGGATGATTATCTTACTAAACCATTTTCGCTAAAAGAATTGCTTGCGCGCCTTCGCTCGATGTCACGCCGAGTGGATACCAATTTTACGTCAAATATTTTAAAACTAGGTAGCGTTACTCTAAATGTTGGTGAGCAGGAATTGTCTAGTCAAAATACCATCCGCCTAGCAGGGAAAGAAGCTAAGATGCTTGAGTTTTTCATGTTAAACCCTGGTAAGAAACTCTCAACAGAGCAGCTTTTCAATCACGTCTGGGCAAGTGATAAGGATGACCCAGAGATTGATGAGGGTTATGTCTTTATTTATGTCTCTTATCTCCGTCAAAAACTCCAATCCGTGGGAGCAAATCTTGTGATTGAAGGAGAAGACATGGGTGATTATGAATTGAAAGAATTATAGGTGGCGCTATGTTTCGTAAACTTCGTCTACGTTTTATTGCTACTGCCTCTTTAGCGATTCTAATTGTGCTGTTTTCTGTTGTTGGGGTTTTGAATTCAGCTCGTCATGTTCAAACTGTTGATGAGATTAATAAAATCTTGACTCTCCTTTCTGATAATGGTGGAAGTTTTCCTAGCATTTCAAAGACAACAAGTGAGCTTGGTGACACTGTATCAGTAGACACTCTTTTTCAATATCGTTATTTTAGTGCTAAAATGGACCACGACGGCAATATCATCTCCTTAAATTCTAGTAATATTTCTGATTTGACGGACCAAGAAGTCAAAGAATTTTTGGAAAGAATCAATCATTCTAAGGATACGAGAGGGGATTTTTCTTACCACCACCACACTTATTCTTACATGGTAGCTGAGACTAGTCCTCGTAGCGATTTAATCGTGGTACTAGATTCGACTAATCAATTTAGAGATAATATGGCTTTGGTGCATTTGTCGATTTGGATGTCAGGGATTAGTTTTATTTTCTTTGTTTTAGTGATTTCAATTGTGTCTGGTAAGGTGATTAAGCCATTTATTCGCAATTATGAGCGGCAACGTCGTTTTATTACCAATGCAGGGCATGAATTGAAAACGCCTCTTGCTATCATTTCAGCTAACAATGAACTGGTTGAGTTGATGAATGGTGAGTCAGAGTGGACTAAAAGCACTAATGATCAAGTGGAACGAATGACTGGTTTGATTAATAGCTTAGTTGCCATGGCACGCTTGGAAGAACAGCCTGAGTTGGTCCTTACTAATGTGAATTTTTCAGATATTGCTAGAGATGCTGCCGAAGACTTTAAAGGGCCAGTTATCAAGGATGGTAAAGAATTCGTTATGGATATTCAGCCAAATATTCATGTTAAGGCTGAAGAAAAATCGTTGTTTGAACTTGTAACACTTTTGGTTGATAATGCCAATAAATATTGTGATCCAGCTGGTAAGGTTTCGGTGACTCTTAGCAAGTACAGATTGTCAAAAGCTAAACTTGAAATTTCTAATACCTACACCAAAGGAAAAGACGTTGATTATACGAAATTCTTTGAGCGTTTTTACCGAGAAGATGAATCGCATAACAACAAGACTTCGGGTTATGGCATTGGTTTATCAATGGCACAAACCATGGTCAGACTTTTCAAGGGCAATATCTCTGTAAATTATAAAGACGATACCATCACATTTGTGGTTAGTTTGTAAATAATGACAAACAAAAAGGCAGCAAATCTTGCTGTCTTAATTTTTTATGCTTTATAACCAGATAAGCGTTTGACTTGTTCGGTGCTTTCATTTGGTCCATAGTTGTTTGAAAAACGGTCGAGTTTTGCGATGGTATCAAGGTCATTTTGGCTGAGTTCAAAATCAAAAACGTTAAAGTTTTGTCTGATACGATCTAGGTGAACAGATTTTGGAATGGTCAAAATATCATTTTGAATTTGCCAGCGAAGAATGACTTGAGCAACGGTTTTACCATATTTTTCAGCAATGCTATTTAAGGTAACATCCTTGAAGATATCATCCTTTCCTTGGTTAAATGGACTCCAAGCTTGTGTTGCAATACCAAATTCTGCATTAGCCTTGCGAAGTAAGTTTTGTTGTTTGTAAGGATGAAGTTCAATCTGGTTGAGGGCTGGAACAATTTCAGTATTTAAGGCAAAATCAGCGATGCGTCCAGTTGAGAAATTGGAAATACCGATTGCTCGAATGCGACCTTCTTTATAAAGGTCAATCATAGCACGCCAAGCGCCATAAGTATCACCGTATGGTTGGTGAATGAGATAGAGGTCAAGGTAATCAGTACCAAGTTTTTTAAGACTTTCTTCAAAAGCTTTTTTGGTTTCGTCATAGCCAAGCTGATTAATCCAAGCTTTTGTAGTGATGAAAATCTCTTCTCGTTTGGTACCTGAAGCTTTAATGGCATTGCCGACAGCCTCTTCATTACGATAAAGCGCAGCTGTGTCAATCAGGCGATAGCCCACTTCAAGAGCATTTTCCACGGCTTTTTGACATTCATCTTGGTCAAACATTTGCCAAACACCAAAGCCGAGTTTGGGGATTTGAACACCGTTGTTTAAGGTTTTAAATTCCATAAGCGTCCTCCTTTTTTCTTTATTATAGCATAAAAGGCTTACAAGTTTAAAAGATAAGACTTGAACTAGAAAAGTTGACTCTTGTCTGAGAATTCTTCTAAGCTGAGTTTGATTTCATTGATGAAACTTGCTCCGATATCAGAGAGTTTTTTCTTACGATTGGTCACATAACCTAGTGTGTGTTTAGGACTATTTTGCAAAGGTATGAGAACAATCTGGTCTTTAACAAAACTATTAACAATGCCAAGACCTGAAGCGTAAGCGTCTGTTGCACAGAGTAAATTCATGACAGTTCCACGGTCATTGCTGTAGAGAATGTGTTGTTGGTCATGAATATCAAGAGCATCTTCATCAAAATTCAGTCCAGAATGTTCTTGACGAAAGCGTATTTGATTATAGCCTTTTAAGTCTGTTTCTGAAATGACAGATTTGTGAGCCAATGGATGGTCACGGCGTAAAAAGATACGCGTTGGAAATTCGCCAAGCGAGGTAAATTCCAAATCATGATATTGCAAAGCTGATGTTAAAATATGTTCATTCTCATCATCTAAGTAAATAATCCCAAGGTCAGCTTCAAAAGAAGCAACACTGTCCAAGATTTTTTTAGTGGTCGTTTCAATGGTTTGAAATTCCTGATAATCCTGCTTGAATTCTTGGGCGACTTTAGCAAGAGGACTCGAGAGAAAATCATAGTGGTGTGAGGCAACCGTAAAGCTTTTTTTGAATTCGTCATGATAGCGTTGCTGCAGCAAATCCAATTCACCAATGATACGCTTAGCATATTTCAAAAAATCATGACCGTCTTCGGTTAAGCGAGCCCCTGTATTGGAGCGCGTGAAGAGTTGAACACCTAATTCATTTTCTAAATCTTTAATTGAGCAAGACAAGTTAGGCTGAGTCATGTATAATTCCTTAGCAGCTTGGCTAAATGAGCCTACACGAGCGACGACTTCGACATAACGACATTGTTGGAAATTCATAAAACATCATCCCTTCTTGTAATAATTGTTACTTATTATAGATAAAAAAGATTAAAAAATCAGCAAAATTCTGATAAGAATATCTAAAGCCTTGATAAAAAAATCCTATAGCGGGTGATAAATGACCTTAATTATTACTTGATTTTATGGCTAGTGATAAAAAGAATAGATTTTTCTAAAGTAGCATAAGCTGTTACAATAAGCTTAGAAAGCTACTCGGAGGTGAGGTGTCAATGCTCTTAACAGAAAAGCACTTAAGAAATAGCTCAATTGCTGTTACAATTATTCTTGTCATATCTCTTCTTATTTTTTTAAAATTTTCTTCCTTCAAAGCCTATCAAACTAATAAAGAATCATCTCAAATTCGAAAGGAAGACATTATTCGCATTAATAGTCTAAAGAGTTTGACACATTTACCTTATGAGTAAAAAGAAAGCTGAGAAAAGTTTCTTAGCTTTCTTTTTTTGGCTTTTTGTTATCATAACTCATTTTTATGGCTGAGCATAAATAAAATAGATTTTTCAAGACTTCTAAAGCGTGATAGTATAATTGCCATACCAAATGAAAAGGAGATTACGCTAATGACAACAAAGAGAGAATGGGTTTTAAAAGCATTTAAAAATGAAACAGTTGACAAGGTTCCAGTCGGCTTCTGGTATCACTTTACAACTGATGAGGAACGAAGTGATGGTTTTAATCCAGAAATTTTTAATAAAAATATTGCTGGTCACAAAAAATTTGTCGCTGACGTTAATCCTGATTTTGTCAAAATCATGAGTGATGGTTTCTTCACTTATCCAAACGAACAAATTCGTGAAGGAATTACTTCCATTAAAGAACTCAAAGGTATCACATCAATCGGTGAAAATCATCCATGGATTGAAAAGCAAATTGAGCTCGCTAAAAAAATCCGTGACGATTTTCCTGAGGATATTGCCTCTTTTTATAATATTTTTGCCCCCGCGACTTATCTCAAATGGCATCTCGCAGGAAAAGGTGGTAATGGTGATACGATTATCGAAAATTTTATCAAAGAAGATGCTGAATTGACAAAACAAGTTTTGGATGTGATTGCTTTTGATATCGGAGTTTTGACAAAACGCTTAATTGAAGAAGCTGGGGTTGATGGCATTTATCTCAGTGTTCAGAATTTGCAGGATTCACGTTTGAGTCATGGCGAATACGATCACGTGATTAAACCGAGTGAACTCCATATTTTGCATCGTGCTATTTCAGCAGGTGGAACAAACATTCTTCATATCTGCGGTTATGAAGGGGCTACCAATGATATTTCTTACTATACAGATTATCCAGCAGATGTCATTAATTGGGCGATTGAATTGGAAGGTGTTAGTCTAGCAAAAGGGCGTCAGCTATTTGGTGGCAAAACTGTTCTTGGTGGTTTTAACAATACAGAGTCGGGTCTTTTGTATAAAGGTAGTAAAGAAGCCATTCAAGCAAGAGTCAGAGAATTGCTTAATGAAACTGGACATCAAGGCGTGGTTATCGGAGCTGATTGCACAGTTCCAAGTGATATTGCATCAGAGCGTATTGCTTGGGTCAAAGAAGCTGTCGCAGATGAACTTGTTCTCAAAGAAGCAGTCGGATTTTAGAGATTTCGGAAATCAAGGAAAGTTTTAGGTAAAAAGAAAAAGGAGAGTTATATGAGTAAGAAAAAATGGATTATTTCAGGAGGCGTTATCGTAGCACTTGTTGCAGCAACTATTGTTGGACGTCAATTAACAGGTAAGACATCAGCAAGTGCAGACAGTTCACAATCAAGTTCTGATAAAGTGACGACCTTACAAGTCGCTCACACTCAAAACTATGTCCCTTATGACTTTGTTAATGATAAAGGGGAAAGTGATGGATTTGAAGTTGCGGTCTTAAAAGCCGTAGATGATAAGTTAAAAAATTATAAATTTAAATACACTGGGACAAGTGATGAAGATTTGTTAATCGGACTTGAATCTGGCAAGTACGACATCGGAGTCAAAGGTGCTTGGTACACTGAAGAACGCGCCCAAAAATTTGTTATTCCTGACCAAGCTATCGGAGCTAGTGTGATTGGCTTTGCTATTCGAAAAGCTGACGAAAACAAATATAAAGATATTGATTCCTTTGCTAAAGCAGGTGGTAAATTAGTTCCAATCTCACCACAAAACGCACAGTATAATGTTATTCAAGAATACAACAAAAAAGCTAAACACCCGATTGAACTCAAAGAATCTGAAAGCTTCTCAGTTGCTGACGCATATGCTTGGGTTCTTGAAGGTCGTTACGATGCTTATTTCTCAATTAAATTGTCATTTGAAGAAGCCGTCCAAAAAGAAGGCGGTGCTTATCATCAATACGCTGACCAATTGACATGGTTCCCATATAAGGGAATTGAAACTTACCCATTGATTCATAAAAATGATACTAATAAAGCATTTGCAAAAGAATACGATAAAGCCATCAAGGAATTGCAAAAAGATGGCACAATCGCTAAACTTTCAGAAAAATACTTTGGAGAAGATGTCTTTAGTTATGTAACAGATTAGGAGGTACCTATGGTTTCTTATGAACCGTCTCGTGTAATAAGAGTAATTCCAGATATTTTATCAGCTCTACCTCTTACCTTATGGGTCTTGGCATTAACTGTTTTGTTAGGAAGTTTATTAGGTTTCTTGTTAGCTTATGCACAACTATCAGACGAACATGGCTTTTCCATTTTAGCTAGAGGCTATGTCTTTATACTAAGATGTACACCACCAATTGTTCTTATCTTCCTTGTTTTTTATGGTTTACCTCGTTTTTTAGAATGGTGGTTAGGGATTGATGTTAATGGTTGGTCACGCTCGGTGTTTGTGATTTTAGCAATGACTTTGCTCTTTGCGGCAAGTATTTCAGAAGTCTTTAAATCTTCGTATTTAGCCTTGCCAAAAGGACAACTAGAAGCTGGTCTTAGTATTGGTTTAAGTGAGCCGCAGACTTTTGTGCGTATTCTTTTGCCACAAGCTTTCAGAATTGCCCTTCCTAACATCACTAGTGCGGTGATTAATTTATTAAAAGATATTGCCCTTGCCTATACGATTGGTTTGGTGGATTTGATGGGTGAAGGCAACCTCATCATTTCTAGAAATATGGGCAATTATTCATTAGAAACTTACACAGCGGTTGCCGTTATTTATTGGATTTTAGCACTGATATTATCTGTAGTGACTCATATTGTCGAAAATCAATTGGAAACAAAAGGGGGCTAAGGAGGAGATTATGGATTTTTCTTATATTGTTGAAACATTTGTTAAAGCCCTTGCTGGTATTCCAGTGACGCTTGGCATTATGGTGGTTTCCATTTTGTTGAGCTTTTTCCCAGCTCTTTTCTTGGCAATTGGTCGTATCTATAAGGTAAAAGGTGTAACTACTTTTTCAGTGATATACCTTGCTTTTATCCGCTCTACGCCAGCTATTTTATTAATTTTATTCTTTTATAGTTTATTTCCTAGTTTATTAAACCAATTTTTAAAAGCTCTTGGCATCAATATTTTTGAGTTAAATCCGATTTATTATGCCTATGTTATCTTTGGACTTATGACAACTGGGAGTCTTTCAGAAATTATTCGCTCTGCAATTTTGACGGTTAATAAGGGGCAGTTAGAGGCAGCTCTTGCGATCGGTTTGACGGCAAAGCAGGCTTATCTGAGAATTGTCTTTCCCCAAGCCATTCGTCAGGCATTGCCAAATCTCTGTAATTTGGTGATTAATCTTGTCAAAGGTACCTCTCTTGTTTTTGTGATGACAGTGAAAGATATTACAGCGATAGCGAAAGTGGAGGCGGCTTATGGTTATCATTATTTTGAATCTTATTTTGTTATTTTCATTATCTACATTGTTATATGTGGAGTGATTCAGTACATCTTTAAATTTCTGGAAAAACAAAGCCAACTGGTGGGATAATGTGAGGAGAAATTTATGCTAACAGTTAAAAATATTGAGAAATCTTTTGGAGAAAAGAAAGTTTTAGATGGGATTAGTTTGACGGTTAATCAAGGAGATGTTGTCGTTATTTTGGGACCATCGGGATCAGGAAAAACAACCTTTTTAAGGTCATTAAATTATTTAGAACATGCGGATTCGGGTGAATTAGAACTGGATGGAAAGACTTATGATTTAGCTAAAATTAACCGCAAAGATGTGCTAGAGATTCGTAAAAAGACTGCTTTTGTTTTTCAAAATTATAATCTGTTTGCTAATAAAACAGCGCTTGAAAATATTTTAGAAGGTTTGGTGATTGCCAGAAAAGTTCCAAAGGAAAAGGCAATTCCTATTGCTGAAAATGCCCTAAAAAAAGTAGGACTTCTTGATAAAAGGGATTATTATCCAAGTCAGTTATCAGGTGGTCAGCAGCAACGTATTGGGATTGCGCGTGCTATTGCTGTTAAGCCAGAAGTGATTTTGTTTGACGAGCCGACGTCAGCACTTGACCCTGAATTAATCGGTGATGTTCTTGATGTCATGAAAGAATTGGCGCAAGAAGGAGTAACCATGGTTGTCGTGACGCATGAAATGAGTTTTGCACGTGATGTCGCAACGCATGTTATTTTTATGGAAGGTGGGCATATCATTGAAGAAGGTGACCCGAAAGAATTCTTTACACGACCAAAAGAAGAACGCACAAAACAATTTTTGACACGGATTATTCCAGAATTAAATATTGACCCAGTGATATAGATGGCTCTTCTGAAATTATTGAAAAAGAAAAAGTAAAAAGCTATGTTATGACTGGTTTTATCAACTGAACTAACTACCTAAATAAAAGGAGGCTGATACATTTCAGCTTCTTTTTAAGTGTTGTGCTATAAAAAATACTTATGGCACAGCATAAAATATTTAGAGTACACGACTATAGAAGAATTCTTTATAATACCTTTATAACGTTTGGAGGAATATTATGTTAGATTGGGGCTTTGTTTATGAGAATATTCCCTTGTATCAACAAGCTTTGGTGCTTACGATTCGTTTGGCTCTATTTGGCATCTTGGGAGCGATTATTTTAGGCTTTTTCATTAGTTTGATTAAGTACTACAATGTAGCTATTTTAAGTCAAATTTGCCAGATTTATATTGAATTGTCTCGTAACACGCCGCTTTTGATACAGCTTTATTTTCTCTATTATGGCTTGCCTAAAGTTGGAGTGGTTTTACCATCGGAGCTTTGTGCGATTGTTGGTCTAATCTTTTTAGGTGGTTCTTACATGGCGGAGTCATTTCGTTCAGGGTTGGAAGCAGTGTCCAAAAGACAGTATGAAGTTGGTTTAAGCATCGGATTATCACATCTTCAGAATGTTTTTTATGTCATCCTTCCTCAAGCAATCGCAGTTGCACTTCCGTCGTTGGTTGCTAATATCATCTTTCTTGTCAAAGAGACGTCTGTCTTTTCAATTGTTGCACTTGCTGATTTGATGTACATTGCTAAGGATTTGATTGGACTGTATTATGAGACCGATGAGGCATTGTTAATGTTGGTAGTTTCGGTTCTGTTGCAAAGTTTCAATACTGAGTACAAAAGTCCCATTCTGATACTTTGACTATGCTGGTATACCCATCAAAACTTTAATTTCAGTAGATGCCGAAAAGCCGAAGAGCGTTCCATTTCTTCGGTTCTTTTTGTATATGCCTCTCAATGCTTCTATGCCCTTAATCGTAGTTGATGCAGTACGAAGACTTTGATAAAGTTTATTTCGACGTTTAACAGGTCTATGATCTTGCTCAATTAAGTTATTGAGATACTTGACTGTCCGGTGCTCAGTTTCGCTGTATAGCCCCTGCTTTTGTAACTTCCTAAAAGCACTAGCAATTGATGGTGCTTTATCTGTCACGATAACTTTCGGTTCCCCAAACTGCTTGTATAGTCGTTTAAAGAAAGCATAAGCAGACTGAGTATTTCTCTTTCGTCTTAGCCAAATATCCAGTGTCATGCCTTCTGAGTCGATTGCACGATAGAGATAATGCCACTTCCCTTTAATTTTAATATAAGTTTCGTCCATTTTCCACGAATAAAAGGACTGTCTATTTTTCTTTTTCCAGATTTGATAGATCAGCTTACCATATTCTTGAACCCAACGGTAAATTGTTGTGTGAGAAACGTTAATGCCACGATCATATAACATCTCTTGAACATCACGATAACTCAAATTATAGCGAAGATAATACCCAACAGAGATAATAATCACGTCTTTTTGGAATTGTTTGCCCTTAAAATGATTCATCTATTGTCCTCGCATTCTTTTTTATTACATTTTACAATAAATCAGGTGTTATGGGGAACTTTGCAACAGAACCATCCTTATGCAGGCGGAGGCTGTACCGATTTTGTTTGGCAGTACTTTGCCGCTAAAGGAATATATATAGCAAACATAGTAAATGGTAATGGAGGTTATTGGGGAACAAATGGTGTGAGTCAAGGAGTCTTGCGTCGAACAAATTTGGCTCCAGGAGTTATTGCTTCAGGATTTACTGACCATTTTACAGGATATGGAACGTCTACTACAGCTCGAACCTCACCATATGGTCATGTGGCAGTAGTAACTGGGGTGAACCCAGATGGAACATTTAACGTTCAAGAAGCTGGATATGGTGGGACATTTCCTTGGGGAAATGTTAGAACAAATATTAGCCCAGAAAATGTAGTATTCCTACTCCCAAATTAAAAAATACAATACTAGATACATATCTAGTATTGTATTTTTAGATAACTGCCAATTAATTTAATAATATCCTTAATTCCAGATGTGGCGTTGAAAAGTTGTACGGATTTTCGTAAGTTTCCAGAATTAATATAGAATTTTGCTTAAGTTTTTTAAGTCTAATTAATTCATCCGTTATCTTATCAGGTTCAATATGTTGTGCTTGAACACAGACATGATCAATATGCAAAATTTTTATGTTTTTTAACTTTGATGAGTGGCCCCGAACTTTTAAGGCAAGAAATTTATCGTAGTTACCATACTGGAGTGAATAATAACACCCAATTCGGTTAAAAAATTCTATTTCTAAATCCTTCAACATAGAGATAGTTTTATTAATTGTATCATAGTACTTATTTGAAAAAAATACATCATCGAAAGGTATCAAGATAAAATCCTCATGAGTTTTCTCTAAATCAACATTAATTGATGAGTCTAGTTTTTGAGATAAGCTTATTTCATTTTGTATATATTCTAAAAATTGCTTATCCTCTTTTAATTGCTTTTCTTTTAATTCTAATATGTTACTAGCTTTTCTAATGATTTCGATCAAATTGATCTCAGTTTCGGACTTAATAAAGTCGTTAAAAGTCCCTAGAGGAATTCCATAATCAGCACATAATTTTATAATTTTCACATATGGAATATGTGCATGAGAGTAATAGCGGTAACCATTATTAGCATCAATTAATGCTGGATGTAAAATGCCGATAGACTCATAATATCTTAAAGCCTTGATATGTATACCAGAATAGCTGCTAAGTTTTCCTATAGTCAAATAATTTTTATTTTCCATTCTTTCTCCTTGACCTTACCGTAAAGGTATAGTTTATAATATCAGTATAACATATAAAAATATTTATATCATTTAGAAGAGGGATCTAATATGAAAAGCTTAATTACAGCTTTAAAAGAAAAGAGAGCATTACGCTTATATTTTATCGGAATAATAATTTTTATCATCGGATTATTACTCCCAATATCAAGTACAGTCAGAGTTTTAATTAGCATAATAGCAACTATTTTATCGGGATATCATGTAATGCTTGAAGGGATAGATGATACCATAAAAGAGACAGTCAAAAAGAAAAGATTTACTCCTAATACGCATATTTTAATGACACTTGCCGCAATAGGTGCAATTTTCTTAGGAGAAGCCGTTGAAGCTGCTCTACTAATCTTTATATTCGCAGGGGCACACTTTCTTGAAGAATATGTTGAGGGAAAAAGTAAACGGGAAATTACTAAACTAATAGAACTAAATCCTACGGAAGCTCGTTTAATTAATAATGAGGGAAATATAGAAGTAGTTTCGATTGATAAATTAAAAATAGGTGATAGACTTCAAGTTTTGAATGGAGCGCAAGTTCCAACTGATGGTATCATACTTAATGGTTCAACAAGCATTGATGAGTCAACCATAAATGGTGAAAGTATTCCTCGAGAAAAAAATGTTGGTGATATTGTTTTTGGTTCAACCATTAATGGTACAGGTACATTCACTATGAGAGTATCCAAGGATAGCAAGGATACAGTATTTTCTAAAATATTAACTATGGTTGAAGAGTCACAAAATAACCTTTCACCAACTGCCGATTTCATAAAACGTTTTGAACCACACTATGTCAACGGAGTATTAGTAATATTTTTAGCTTTAATTATATTTTCTCCAATGTTTTTAGGCTGGACATTAACGGAAACAATTTTAAGAAGTTTAGTCTTTCTAGTCTCTGCTTCACCATGTGCATTAGCTGTTGCTGCAATTCCTGCAACATTAGCTGGAATATCATCTTTAGCAAAACAAGGAATACTATTTAAAGGTGGTAATTTTCTTTCAAATTTAATTAATTTAAAAGCTGTCGCTTTTGATAAAACAGGAACATTGACAGAAGGAAAACCAAAAGTAGTAGATTTCTATTTTAATCCCGAACTTGATGGTGAATCCTTTAGAAATACATTAGTAGCAATGGAAAAGCAAAGTAATCACCCATTAGCAAATGCTATAGTTAATAAATTTGAAATTCAAAAAGTTGACTACGATATCAAAGTAGAAAATGAACTTGGGACAGGGTTGAGCGCAACCTACCAAGGAGAAAGCTATCGAATTGCTAAACCAAGTGCTTTTAAAATCGTAAGTCAAGAATGGATTGAAAAACAGGAAAACTTTGAAAATGAAGGAAAAACGGTGGTATTTATTGCTGTTAACGATAAAGTCGAAGGCTTAATAGCAATTCAAGATACTCCTCAAAAGACTGCAATTTCGGCAATTCAATATTTAAATAAGAATCAAATAAAGACTATTATGATAACTGGTGATGCAGTATTAACGGGAAAGGCAATTGGGAAACAGTTAGGCGTAAGAGATGTGCAGGCAAATGTAATGCCTGATGAAAAGGCAAAAATAATAAATGAAAATAAAGAAAAATATGGTCCAACCGCGATGATCGGAGATGGTGTGAATGATGCACCAGCACTTGCTGTAGCAGATGTAGGTATTGCGATGGGAGATGGCACGGATGTAGCTATAGAAACTGCAGATGTAGTATTAATGAATAATGACCTTGGTAATTTTGTGAGTGCACATAAAACTTCTAAAAGATTAAAAAATATTGTAACTCAAAATATAATATTTGCTTTATTAGTTGTTCTATTTTTAGTGTATATTAGTCTATGGAAAAATACCTCGGTGGTACTAAGCATAACATTGCATGAGGGAAGTACGCTGGTTGTTCTGCTAAATTCATTGAGATTATTATTGCCAAATAAAAAAGATATAGAAGGAGAGCTATAAATGTTTAAAAATATATTTCAAAACTTAACTGAACAAGCACAAGAAATTTTGGGGAATATAACCGAAAATATTCCTGAACAAATTCAAAATGTTGCAGGAGGTATAACCGAAAACATTCCCGAACAAATTCAAAATGTTGCAGGGGGTATAACCGAAAACATTCCCGAACAGATTCAAAATGTTGCAGGAGGTATAACCGAAAACATTCCTGAACAAATTCAAAATGTTGCAGATAGTATTACGAAATTTTTGGGATAATATAAATTTTTCTCATCTTTTGAGAATATGAAATTAAATTATGCTCCAATCAAATGTATCAAACTAGGTTGAAACTCAATGACCAACTCGTTATATACCACGAGCCAATCAGAAAGCTTGATATTCGCTCAACCAGATACATCTGAGGAATCCTCCTTTATAAAGATTTTAAATATATTAATTGGGCCACTGAAATTGATATGATACCTCTTAAGTAGACAAGGTAAATACCTAAAATCTACTTAAGAGGT
>OGHK01000376.1_pt1 | contig 47336 bp, 45 predicted proteins | sample 1571411 | NCBI WGS metagenome assembly OGHK01 (sample SAMEA2582043, study PRJEB24529) | metagenome | biome: Human gut stool | place: China | collected 2011 | reverse complement strand
CCTGGACAAATAGATTAAGAGTCTACTGCTCTACCAACTGAGCTAAAGGCGCTTATTTAATTTTTTCTGTCCCGCTTGTTTGTTGCTGTCTCAGCGGCACGTTCATTATTCTATCCTAAGTCCCACCAAAAGTCAACACTTTTTTTAAATTAAATTTATTTTTTTTAATTATTGTAAATAATTTATTTGTATAGTGAGTAGTACAAGTTGATGAACAACAATATTTATTTTCTAAGTAATAAGAATAATCCCCATTACTATTTGGTAATACAACTGCTACCATAGCATTACTTCTACTTGTAACAGCTTCTCCTTTTTTATTCCTTCTAGAAATCTCTTTTAAAGAATACGATATTTCCCAAGGAATCCATTGATTTCTTTCTCTCTTATTTTCCTCTTTCATATTAGGGGAAATAAAAATAACTGTAACAGAGCTATCATAAATTCTATCTTTAAGTCTTTTCCAAATAGTGTCATCACTATATTCACTTAAATCTTCATCATCATGCTCTCCTTTATAAATATTATCAGAATTTTCTAATTTTTCTTCAAATTTTGTAACATAATCTCTTACAGTAGAATTTTCATTCCTCTTTAAGTTTTCTACATCATCATCTGCATATTTATATGAAACAAAAATTTTTCTTCCCATAAAATTTCCTCCTAAATACTATTTTGCTCATCTAGAATTTTTAAAACAATTTTAATAATTTCTTCCTTTTTAGTTTTAGTTTCTAAATCATTAATATAATTTTTTAAATAACTATATTTTTCCATATCATTTTTTATTTCATCTAAAATTTGTTTAGCTGCATAACCCGTACTTCCAATAGGAATAATTATTTTTCCTTTTTCTTTTGCAATTTTAAATTCTTCCAAACAACCATTTGCAATTTTTATTTCTCCGTTTTCTTCTTTATTTCCAAACAAAAATATAGTAATTCCAACATCTCCTATAATATCTTCTCTATATTTCGCAAATAATTCTTTTCTTTTTTCAGGATCTTTTATATTTTGTGGAAAAGGTCTTAAACATAAATAATCATTAATATTCTTATATTTACTTTTATAAATTTCATCAAGTGCACCATTTATTACAGATGAACCTATCCCATTTCCAAATCCTGAATAAATAATATAATCTCTTCTTATTAAAGTTTGAGCTAAGGAGTAGACTAAATCCTCTGCTTCTTCTTTATTCCATGGTTTTGTAAATTTAGAAGCACTTCCTGATATAAATATTTTTCTTTTATTTATATTCTCTTCAATTTTCTTTAAAATTTCCGTGATTTTATCATAATTTTCAATTAAAATAGCTTGTATTCCATAACGTTTTAAATCTTCAATTTTCAATTCCTGTTTTATTTTTCTATATGAAAATTCTGTGTCACTTTCATCATCTTCTTTTTCTACTTCTTTAATAATACAATAATGTTGTCTTTTATTTTCTCCAACTAAGGAATGTATTTGACTTAATATATAATTTACATTTGGGTCTTCAAAACTAAATCCTATAAATAAAAAAGTTTTAGCAATTAAATCTCCTTTTAGTGCACTTCTAAACAAAGGTCTTTTTTCAGCATAAGTCTCATAATCATCTTTTGTTAAAACTGCTTTATTTGGATATTCAACATCTCCATGCATTTTATACAATATAGCATCTCTTTTAGGTACAGTTCTTGCTAATTGCTCTTGTTCTACTTTAACATCTATTTTTCTATTATTTTGTTTAAAACCTTTTTCTAATAATTTATCATAATTAGTAGTCCAATATGTATCAATTGGTAATCTTGTTAATATCTCAATATTTTCTGTTAATACTGTATCTTTAGAAAAATTATCAATAATCTCTTGATTTATTCCTCCTCTACCCCACATTTTATTTTTATAAAACTGAGCAACTTCTAATAAATCATGTTCTTTATCTATATTCAATTTTATTTCTTTAGCTAAAGGTTTTAATAATCCTTTCCAATTTACAAATCCAGCTCCTTGTGATATTCCTGCCCCTATAAATAATCCTGCATTTCCTTCTTGAATAGCTTTTGTAAATTTAATTATAAAACTTTCAATGTCCATTATTATATTTCCTCCCCTTATATCTTCTCTAATTTCTCCATTATTTCTTTTAACTCTTGATTATGCTTAACCTTTTCAGAAGCTAGTGTTAGCTTATCTATTTTTTCTCTTAACTTAACCATATCTCTAAAAAGCTCATAAGTTTCTCTCATATTCTTTTCATCATACCACACAGGTTTTTCTAATAACTCTTTAGATTTCATATATAACTTTTGATTTTTCAGTATAAAAGCTTTTGCATATATCTCCAAATAGAAATTTACCTTATTAGTCTTGTTAATTACATTCTCAAAAGATATTACTTTTTCCAAACTTTTTTTCTCCAAGCTTGGTAATACCTTACTACAACTATCACTTATAAAACTTTCCTCTAACACAATCTCATTTCTATCATTTTGATTTAATCTTTTCAATCCAAAAGAATAAATCTCTTTACTCTTATCAAAAATTCTAATTATACATGGAGATTTTATTAGTCCTTGATAAATTTTTGATATATAACCAGCCTTCTTAATATCATTTACTTCAAAATCATAAAACTGTATTAATCTACACTCATACATTTCATTTCTTACACTTGGAATCTCTTCTCCACTTATTTGATAAGTTAGAACTACCTTACTCACTATCTCTTTAACTTTTTTTCTTGTATCTAAACTTAAAGTTGAAGGAATAAAATCTTTTATTGATATTTTTTTCCCTACTTCATATTTTTTAGGTATCTCTATCATACTACTCCACCACCAAGAAAGACACTAATTCAAAATCATCTGCTGTTTCATCAGCAAAGCTATTATCGAATCCTCCAAAATCAAATACAGACTGCATAGCATTTTCTTCTTCTTGTCCTTTTATTGATGTAATAGCCTTACTTAATAATTCTGAATAGAAGCTCATATCTTTAGCATTTTTTGTCTTTTCAAAAAAGTCTTTTAATAAATTAGAAAGTGGTTCTTTCTTTCCATAGCATAGCTTTCTAAAAAGTTTTACAACCTCTCTAGCTTGGTTATTTCCATAAAGAATATCCCCATTATTATCTACATAAATTAAATAGTATGGATATAGAGAACTATCTGACTTAGGTTTATCCTCTAAATTTCTATGCTTAAAGCAGAATAAAACTCCTTTTTTATCTCCATCAGTTAATGAATAAATACCCCTTGGCATTTTCTTTACAACATCATTCATTTTAACGTATTGAGATAATTCATACAAATACTCATTCATATTCAAATCAGTAAGAGATATATTTTCATTTGTATCTTCAATATCTATTACCTCATCTTTTAATCTCTCCAACTGTCTTTTTCTAAAATTGAAGTCATTTAACTCTGGACTAAGAACATCTTCATCTCCAGTTGATACTAAGTTTAGAGTTGTCATCTTTCCTTTTACTCTCTGTTCTAATCCTAGATATTCATTTAATTCTATATTAGGGAAAAAGTTTATCATTTGAATATTACTATTTTCACTTCCTATACGGTCTATACGTCCAAATCTCTGAATTAAAGATACTGGATTCCATTGAATATCAAAGTTAATTACTGTATCACAGTCTTGTAAGTTTTGCCCTTCCGATATACAATCAGTTCCTATCAATATATCTATCTCTTGACTTGCTGGAATTACTTTCTTCATCTTAGATTTAGGAGAAAAAGCACATAGAACAGAGTTAAAATCTTTATCTATATTTTTATTCGTTGTATTTATTCCTTTTCCTGTTACACAAGCTGTAAAAATATCTTTATCTAATAATTTTTCTGAAAGTTTAGAATAAATATATTCTGCTGTATCTGCAAAAGCTGTAAATATAATTACCTTTTTATTTCCTTGATTATATGGTGTATTCTCTATTTTATTAAATACTAATTTTTCTAATTCTTTTATTTTTTTATCTCTATCTTCACTTAAAATCTTTTTAGCACTATTATAAATCTCTTCAAGAATAATTTTATCACTCATCAAATCTTCTATATATGCTCCAACTCTCAAATGTTGAACTTCTATTTGGTATTTTCCTTCTATATATGAAGCTTCTAAACTTTCCTCTTCATCAAAAACTTCTAGTTCTTCATCTATTTGTCCACCCTTTTGAAGTAAATCAATAGTTCTATCTATACGTTCTAACATTCTTTTTAAAGTTTCAGCAAAAGAATATACAGAACTTTCTAATCTTTTAAATAAATTAAATCTATGTAATACTATCATTCCTTTAGATTGAGTTTGGAAGTCAAGTTTTCCTCCACGTTTCCCTATAAGATTATATTTTTCTGCATAATATGTTAAATATTCACTTTTTATATATCTAGTAGGAGTATATACAGATAAATTTAATTCTTCTAACCATTCATTTGCGTCTTTAAACTTTAAAAGTTCCTCTTTAGTATCTATCTCTGGATAGTAAGTTTCAGGCTTATTTTTATCTGGGAATTTTCCAACATTACTATTACCATAATATCCAGTTATATGTTTTCTACTTCTTGAAATTGTCATCATTTCTAGTAGTTTATAGAAATCAGAAGGTAAGCTATCTAACAACTCATTTTTATCATGTTTTCCTATTTTTTCCCAATCATTAATCACTCTTGAAGCTTGTCTTAATACATTTTCTATACTTGATATTCCATACTCTCCAAAAGCATAATCTTTATCTGCTGTTATTATACTCAACTGATTTTTTAAGTCTACTAGGCTGTTATTTACAGGAGTAGCTGATAATAAAAGAACTTTAGTATTATTTTTACCATTCTTTATAACATCATGTAAAAGTCTAGCATATCTAGTCATAATAAGTCTATCATCTTCATCATATCTATCTTTTCTGTTTCTAAAATTATGTGATTCATCTATTACAACTAAATCATAGTTACCCCAGTCAAATCTTTTTAAATCTTGTCCAGATTTTGACATTCCCTTATACCTTGATAAATCTGTATGAAACATTATTTTATAGTTAAATACCTCTTTTAAAAAACTATCCTTATAATTTCCTCTAAAAGAGTTCCAGTTATCATAAAGTTTTGCTGGAGTTAAAACCAAAACATTGTCCATCTTAATTTCAAAATATTTTATAATTGCTAGAGCTTCAAAAGTTTTTCCAAGTCCAACTGAATCTGCTATTATACAACCATTATATTTTTGTAGTTTTTGGATAGCTGACACAACACAATCTTTTTGGAAGTCAAATAAAGAGTTCCATATCTCTGTCCTTTTAAATTTATCACTATCTCTTTCAAATCTTTCTACTCCACTATCTAATTGATAACCAAATAGTTCATTTAAAGTGAAATAGTAAATAAACTCTGGAGAATGTTCTTTATAAACAAACTCCAAACTTTCAAGTAACTGATTTTTATAATCTTCTGTAACTTCATTGTTAAACCACATTTTTTTAAATGTTTCATTATATTTAGCTATTTGTTTCTTATCACTAGAGTAAATATCAAAATTTATGTTATATTTAGAATCTCTTTTATTATCTGGAACTTCTAAAGATGATGAACCTTGTATCATAAAGTCATCATCTATAATTAATATATTTCCTCCAACTTTTATCTTTGGTTTAATCTTTCTAATATTTACATGTTTTTTTATAAAGTCATGCATAGCTTTAGCTTTAGCAAAATGTTTTAATTTATTTTTTTCTGTTATATCATAAGAGTTATATAAAATATCATTAGGAGTAATCTCAAATTCATGTGATATTTCATTACTTGCAGGAACAAATTTTGTATCTCTTATGATAAAATTAATCTCTTTTACATTTCTTAAATTCCTCTCTAATAAAGTAAAAACTGATATTGTCAACTTGTCATTTACAATATTAATTACTGCATTTTTCTTATTTTTAAGAACTTCATTCATTTGTTCTATTATGTTATTACTAAAAGCTTGTAACATTGTAATTCCCCTTTATATCTTTATTATTCTAGTTTATATTTTATCATAAAATTATTCTAAATAAAACTCTTATAATAGAAAAAGCAATTTTAAAACAATACCCTATTTTATTTACTAAAAATAAAAAGCTCTGTATATCCCCAGAGCTTTTTATTATAACTAATTTCCCAACAATCTTTGGAAAAGTGAGTCATTATTATTTGAGTTATTATTTTGGTGTTGAGAGTTATTTTCAATAGGAGTAATCTCTTTAAAAATTGATTCCTCTTTTTTCTCTTGAGCTTTTGTTTTATATCCTGCTCTCTCAAAAATTCCCTCTATTCCTTTAGAATATTTATCATCTCTTTCTAATTCTAACTTTCCTCTTCTTATAACAAAATCTCTTCCCTTATCCATTTTAAGTCCAGTGTTAAGAGCCAGAGTTTGCATAACTAAATCTCCATTTTTCAAGTGATTATCCAAGAAAGAAAACTTAGCTTTAGTATCATATAGATTACTATCTACAAGTTTTTGATAGTATTGAGCCCAGAGTGGAGCAACTCCATTTCCTCCACTTACATCACCAGTGATAGGTTTATTATTATCATACCCTATATATATAGTAGTTACATAATTAGGAGTTATTCCAGCAAACCAAAGAGTTCTATTCTCATTTGTTGTTCCTGTTTTACCACCTTGCTCTATTCTTCTCTTATTAGAGTCATATACAGCTGCTCTTCCAGAACTTCCAAACATTACAGAACTTTTTAACATATATGTTATCAAGCTAGTATCTAAACTATCATATATTTTTTCTTTCTTTGGTAACTCTTCATAAAGTGTATTTCCATATTTATCTATTACAGAGGTTACAATAATTGGAGCTACTTTATATCCCCCATTAGCAAAAACACTATAGTTTAAAGCATGTTGTAATGGAGTATTTTCAAAAGATCCTAAGGAAGCTGTTAAATCATCAGGTATTTTTAAATCAGCATCAAGTTTTGCTACATTTCTTTTTACTGTACTTATTCCTACTTTATCTAACAGCTGAATAGATACAGTATTTACAGACCTATCTAGTGCTGTAAGTAAAGTTAGATTTTTATTGTATCTATTTCCATAGTTTTTTGGAATCCATTTTCCATATTGTAAATATCTATCTTCTATTACAGAGTTTAATTCATATCCATTTTGTAGAGCCGTAAAATATAGGAAAGGTTTAAATGATGAACCAAGTTGTCTTTTAGCCATAGTAGCTCTATTAAATCCACCAGCTTTAAAATCTTTTCCAGCTACAATAGAGATTACATGCCCATTATTAGGATCAACAGTTACCATTCCACCTTGTAATCCCTCTCTTCCCTCTTTTTTAAAGAAAGAATAATTTTCAAAAGTTTCTTTAGCAATTTTTTGCATATCTAAATCCAAAGTAGTATAAACTTTTAATCCACCTGTATATATTAAATCCTCATCAAAATTTTCTAATAAGATATTTTCAACTAATCCTGAAAAATCTGGTACATTGTACTCTACTTCACTTCTCTTATTATACACAATAGTAGTATCTTCATCTAAAACAAAGTCCTTTGGTAGATTATCTTCATTGTAGAATTTATGAGCTATTGCTTTATCATACTCATCTTTTGTTATCATTCCATCTTTATACATCTCTGAAAGAATTAATCTCATTCTTTTTAAAGAGTTATTTAGTTTTTTACTAGGATTATATGTTTCTGGTCTATTTGGAATACCTGCAAGTAGAGCTGCTTCTGCTAAGTTAATTTGTGATATATCTTTTTTATAGAATTGCTCTGCTGCTGTTTTTACTCCATAAGCTCCAGCTCCAAAATATATCTCATTTAGATATTTTTCAAAAATCTCATCTTTAGTATATTTTCTCTCTATTTCAAAAGTGATAAGAGCCTCTTTTATCTTTCTAGCTATACTTTTTTCATGAGATAAAAAAGCATTTCTAGCTAGCTGTTGAGTAAAAGAGCTTGCTCCTTGTACAGCTGCTCCACTTTTTACATTGGCTACAACTGCTCCAAGTAATCTTTTATAGTGTATTCCATGATGTGAATAAAATTGCTTATCTTCAATAGCTAAAAAAGCATTTTTTAAATTTTGAGGTATCTCTCTGAATTTTGCTGTTTCTCTTTTTTCACGAGAGATAACATCTATTACTCTCCCTTTTCTATCATATACAGTAGTAGGAATAGATGGAGAATAATCCTCTATCAAGGTAGAGATATCTGGCAACTCTTTGTAGTATTTATATACTAAACTAAAAACAGCTCCTGATGTAATCACTCCACCTAAAAATATCACCACTAAAAATATTTTTAAGTATGTAAGTTTTTTCATCTCTTCCTCCTATTTAGTAGGTTTTTTATTTTTTTGTCTTAACTGACCACAAGCTCCATCTATATCTGTTCCTTTTTCTCTTCTAATAGTTACATTTACCTTTCTCACATTTTGTAAGAAATTAACAAATCTCTCTATCTTCTTGTCTGATGGTCTTGTCATCTCTGTTCCCTCTACTGGGTTGCAAGGAATAAGATTTACTACATGGTCAAAGTCATGTACGAAATCAGCTAGAGCATTAGCATCTCCCTCTGATACGTTAAAGTTATTGATTAAAATATATTCAAAAGTAATTCTTCTCTTAGTTTGTCTTTGATACTCTTGTAATACAGCATGTAAATCCTCTAATGGATATCTCCTGTTGATAGGAATTATCTCATCTCTCTTTTCATTGATAGCTGAGTGTAGAGATATAGCTAGTTCTACTGGTACTTTCTCAAGAAGTATCTTCTCTATATTTGGAACTATTCCAGAAGTTGAGATAGTTATTTTCCTCTTAGATATATTTATTCCATTTTCATTAGATAGTATCTCAAGAGCTTTTAAAACATTTGTAAGATTTAAAAGTGGCTCTCCCATTCCCATAAATACAATATTATTTAAATTTGTACCCTGTTTTACAAGTCTTCTCTCAATTGTATAAACTTGGTTAATAATCTCACTTACATTTAAATCTCTTACAAATCCACCCTGTCCTGTAGCACAGAAAGCACATTTTACAGCACAACCTACCTGTGAAGAGATACATAGAGTATTCCTCTTATCTTTATGTCTTAATAAAACTGTTTCTATTGTATTTCCATCTTCCAATTGAAATAGAAATTTTTCTGTCTTATCTATCTTAGATATTTGATGTTTTAATAGATTTAAAAATGGAATATATGCTTTTTCTGTAAGTAATTCTCTATCTTTTAAAGAAAGGTTTGTAACTTCATTTAAATCTCTCACTATTTTTTTATGCAGCCAGTTAAAAAGTTGTTTTCCATAGAATTTTTTCATTCCAAGAGATACTACAAACTCTTCCAGCTCCTGTTGATTAAGATTTAATAAATTTATTTTTTCTGACATTATTTCCTCCATAAAGCTTTTATTTAACAATGTATTATATCATAATTTCAGCTTAAAAACAACATTAAAGAAAATCTATTGCTGTATTTTCTTAATTCCTATTTTATTTTCAATTTATCTTTCTATATACTCCACTAAAAGTTTTTTTAACTCCTTTTCCTCTATATCTCCTTTAAAATTTCCTTTTATTTGATTTCCTCCACCTTTAAGTGTAGACTTTTCCTTTATAAGATATTGTATAAAATCTTTACAATTAAAATTTTGAGCTATTATAGAGAAATTATTATTGAAACCTGTAATAAGAATATTTTTCTCTCCCATAAATTTTCCTAAAAATTGAGCTACTGTACTATCTCCAAAATAGAAAATTGGTTGATACTCCCCTACTATCTCACTCTCTTTTAAAAGTTTATTTGCAAGAAATTCCACATATTGAGAGGCTAAATTTTTATATTCACTCTCTATTTTTTTCTTCTCATCAAGAGTTTTATCTAACATCTCCATTATCTCATAATCTTTACAACTAAAAACATGGCATAAATCCTTTGATAACTTATGCTTAAATGAGTAATCTTTCAAAGCTCTCTCTCCAGCTAAAAAATAGAATCTTATATAATTTCCTTTTATCTTTTCATGATTTATAATTTTAAAAAGCTGAATATCTTTTGTATTTTCCACATGAAAACCTGCACATGCTCCTAAATCTACTCCAGGTATCTCTACAAATCTTACATCTCCTACTACTTTCTCTTTGATAGCTTTACGAAGTCCCTCTATCTTTCTAGCCTCTTCATTATTCATTATAAAAATCTTTAATTGTATAGCCTTTTTTATAACTTCATTTGCTTTTCTTTCTAGCTCTTCTATTACTTCTTCAGTGATTTCATTTGAATCTAAATCAACAGTAGTGTATTCTTCAGCCATTCTAAATCCAACTGTATTAAGTTTATAATCATTATATGCAATAGCAGAAAACATATGTTGAGCTGTATGTTGGCAAGCTATATCCTTCTGCCTTATATAATCTATTTTTACCTCATACTCTCCATACTCTAACTCTCTATCAACTACAACTCCACTCTCCTTTACTTCTAAAATTTGAGCTTCTTCTATCTTACCTCTATCTCCTAATTGTCCACCTTTTCCATCAATATATAATATGTCCTTTGGTTCAACTTCTACAAGATATCCATTTTTTATTTTCTCACAATTTTTTACTGATACTTTCATATCTCTAACCTCTCTTGCTCTATTTTCCGCTTTCTAATTTTATAGCTATATTTTACTATATTCTTCCTTTTTAATCTACTTATATTTTACTACCTTTTAAAATCCTTTTATACAGCTGTAATTTTATTTTTCCGACTAAATATATGACTAAAAATACAAATGTCATTACCTCGTAAAATCAATTTTAAGAGGTGGCTTTTTAAACTCTAATTTTACGCTATCTCTAGAAGGCAAAAAAAGTGAATTATTTCATTATTTTAAACAAAACAACAAAATAATTCACTATATTAAATTTTTAACTGTTTTTTATATACAGATTAATACTCTTTTTTAGCTTCTTCATATATAGCTTTTATTTTCTTAGCAAGCCCTTTTATTTTTTTCTTAGTTACACTACACACTGCTATTCTTATTCCTTCATTTAGTATAACAGTATATATATGATTTTTTTCCAACAACTCTTCTACCTTTGGAGTATATTTACCAGTTGGGATAGTTAAGAAAAATCCACTTACATATGGTAATACATCTAGTCCACACTCTTTAGCTTCATTTATAAATATATCTGCTCTCTCTTTAATAAGATTTCTATAAAACTCTCTCTCTTTTTCTAGTCTAAAACTTTTTTCCTCGTCTAAAATAATCTCACTAAACATTTTCATTCCACCTCTTGAGATATTAGACCAAGTAGAACGGCATGAAAAAGAGTTAGCATCATAAAACTCTTTTATCACACTTTCTGATGTTGAAAGAGCAATTTGAGCTCCCACTCTCATTCCATAACTTGTTAGAGCTTTTGATAAACTAAATGTAAATATTGTAAGTACTTTTTCTGGAAGATTTTTAAAAGTTTCTAGATACTCTCTTCTCTCCTCAAAACTTCTATCATCAAAATCAATATAAGCTACATCAAGAATAAGTATAATATTAGCCTCTTCAGCAGCAGAAATCAAAATCTTTCTAATCTCTTTCCACTCTTCTATTGTCAATCTATATCCAGTAGGATTTTGACAAGGGTCATTTATAACTATTACCACATTCTCCTGTTTCTTAGCTAATTTTTCCACTCTTTCTTTAAAATCAACTAAATCAAATCTATTTTCTTCATTAAATAGATTATAGAAATCACAATCTCCATTTTTCTCCTTAGCCATTAAAATATATGGACTCCATAACCATTTAGGAAGTAGTAATGTATCTCCATAACCTAAATAATTTTTTATACTATTACTGATAGCTCCAGTTCCTCCAGGAGTAGCCAATACCTCTACATAGTGTCCTTTTAAAAATTCTTTATAATCTCTACCAAATAGAGAGATTTTTACACTCTCCTTATACTCAGGTGTTCCTGTAAAAGCAGAAGCATATCCAGCTATCTCTTCAGGTGGTAACTCTTTATACACCTTCATAGCTGTATCTAATACTGCTAATTTACCAGTCTCATCATAGAGCGAACCAATAGTAGCGTTAACTACTTTCTCCTCTCCTAGTTCTGCCATAGCATCTTTAGCTTTTTTAGCAACACTAAATACCTTATCTACTAATTTTCTCTCTCCCAAGTCTTTTGCTATCATTTTTCTTCCTCCTTACCAATCTATTATTCTATTAGAATCTAATTTCTTTAATACACTATCTAATTCCTCATTTCCTAATGAAAGTACTTTTTCTTTTAGTTCCTCTCTACTCATTACAGATTTTTCAAACTCACTTACAGGAAATCTAAATGGTCTACCATATGCAAAAGGATGTAATGGATAGTATTCTACCCACACAGCACTATCTTCATAGAAAATCTTTTTACTATCTGATGAAATAGGAGTTCCATTTTTTTCTGCTAGATTATATTCCAATTGATACTCCATAGAAGTAGTTTTTATATGTTTAAAATATCTATAAAATACCTCTACCTCCACTTCTCTTTCTACTGGTACCCATCTCTCCACTTCCACTGCTTTTCCATTTACTATTTTAGTTTCTACCACTCTCTCCATTACTGTTTTTCTTACTCTTTCTATATAACTGTCTATTCCACTATGAGTTACCACCTTAGGTGGAAAATACTTTATATTAGAAATATTTATATCAAATTTTAGATTATAATTTTTATTCGTTCCTAAGGAAAAGAGAGGATATTTTACTAAATTAGAATTTAAACTCTCTTTTAATCTAGTTTTAAAACTATTATTCTCCCCTTTAAAATTTATTAAAAATTTTCCTAAAGCAAGTTTTCTACTGCTTACATATTTATCATCTATATCTTTTCTCTGCTGTAAATCATATATTTTAGCTTGTGAAAAAAATCCATGAGCCCTTAATTTCTCCTCATAAGTTTCCGTTCTTACTCCATTACCTATTGTAAAAAAACTTTGTGCTAACTCTTTTTTTATATCTAATCTCTCCTCTTGAGGTGGTATGATAATTGCAATAGAGTTTTTACTTGTTGTTGGTAATTTATAATAGATATCCTGTACTCTCAGTAGATTTAGAAGTGCTTTTGTATAACCAATGATATCTCTTCCACGAGATATATCCAACTCATCATAATATTTTTTCTCTGCATTTGGATATATTATTTCAAAGGCATCCAAAGCTCTTCTATCCTCATTATTTTCTTTTAAAATACTTAATAGTTCATTCAATGAAGATACATAATTTCCACTATCAGCTTCTTTTATAGCATTCCTCACTTGAAAATAAGAGCAACTACATAAAAATAGTGATAATATTATTAGAATAATTTTTCTTTTCATATATTCCTCCAATATTTTTCATAAAAACATTATACCATTTTTTTCTAAAAATAAAACTATTTTTTTATCTTTTTTTCTTGAATTTTTTTTATTGACTTTAATTTTACTTCTAACGGAATAAATTTATCAATAAAATATAAAATTTTATTAATTTTTCCTGGAATTATAATCTTCTTTTTTCTTTCTATTCCCTTCCATAATTCTATAGCTACCTCTTCTGGAGTAGTTACATAAATTTTTTCAAATTTAGATAATTCTCTATCCATTCCTTTAAATTTTGTTTTAGTTGGACCAGGAGTTAAGAGATATATCTCTACACCTTTTTCTCTCCCCTCTTCATAAAGAGAAAGAGTAAGAGAGTTTACATAAGCCTTTGTTCCATAATATACACTCATAAGAGGCCCCCCCTCTTGAAAACCAGCAGTAGATGAGATATTTATTATTTTTCCATTGCCCCTCTCTATCATTTTTTTATAGAAGTGATGAGTGATCTTAGTTAGAGCAATACTATTTATCTCTATAAGCTTTTTTATTTTTTCGTACTCCATATTTTCAAAATAGTCTATCTCCCCTATTCCAGCTCCATTTATAACTACATCTATTTCCTCATCTTCTATATCTTCTAAAAATTTTTCTATCTCTATCTCTTCTTCTATATTTATAGAATAAGATTTAACTTGATAATTTTCTTCCAATTTTTTTAATCTCTTTTTATCTCTACCTAAAGCAATAACTTCATAACTATTTTTTCTAAAGATTTTTATAATCTCCTCTCCCATTCCTCCAGTAGCACCTGTAATTAAAAGTTTCACTTCTTCCTCCTTAGTTTAGTAAATAAAAAATTCAAGAATAACTTTTATCTTTTCACTCTTCGTTATTCTTGAATTTTTTACTAAATTCCCTTGATATATTTTTTATACTCTGAAGAGGTAAATCTAGGACTTCCATGCTTATATTTAAAAGTATTTTTATCACTTACTTTTTCTACCTTTACATCAATAAGCCCATGACCAGTAGAAGCTATCTTATTAAAAGCAGCTCTACTTAAATCTATCTTTCTCCCATATTTTTCAAATCCACCTCTATCTGTAACTACAACAAGTACAGATTTTCCATTTTCTTTATTAGTTACTTTTAATACAGTTCCAAAAGGATAATCATTAGAAGCACAAGTCAACTGATTAGAATCATAAACATAACCACTTGCTGTTAATCTCCCTTCAAAACCTTTTCCATACCAGCTAGCTGTTCCAGTAGATGTACAAGCTGTTACAAACATTAAAACTACTACTACTAGAAAATATCTCATCTTCTCTCCTTTATTTATATAGATTTAACCAAATTTGTAAAATTGATACAACTATTATCCCAGTTATAAAAAATAGTGTTACACTTCTATGTTTTTGAAGAAGCATATTTATAAGTTTAGCTATTAGAACAAGCCCTATCAATACCCCCAACCCAAAAGCTGTCAGAGGTAGTATATATAGATTTGTGATTATCTCACTTATTGAAGAGTAACTTGTAATATTTATAAGATTTGAGAAAAATTTATTTATAAATCCTAAAATATTATAATACTCTCCCAACATAAGAAGTAAAAGTGAACCAGATATTCCTGGAATAATCATAGCTCCTGCAGCAAGTCCACCACAAGCAAAAAGTTTTAAAGCATAGCTCATAGTGACTACTGTAACCAATTCCTTTACTCCACTATCTTTTCCAAATTTATAATCAGCATATACAAATCCTAAAGTAAGTAAAGCTCCTAAACAAAAGAAAAAAATATTTTTTTTATCTTTTTTATCTTCTCCTTTTATAATATATGGAATAGATGGAAGAATCAATAAACTAAATCCTCCAGCAGTAGCTCTTGGATAATTAGTAAAACAAAATTCTATTACTCTTGCAAATAAAATTATTCCAATAGCTGCTCCACTTCCTATTTGTAGCAAAAATTTTATGTACTCTATTTTTTTCTTAACAGGAGCAGTAGGGAAATTTCCTATTGCTTCTGTAAGTTTATCATATACTCCCATTATTACTGCCAATGTTCCCCCAGAAACTCCAGGCATAATATTAGCAATTCCTATTATAATTCCTTTTAAAAAAAGTTGTATCATCTTCTCTCCTCACTAAATATGTTCAAATCCATTAACTGCTACATCTAATCTACCTGTTAATGGGTCCATTATTAGTCCATGTATAGCTACATTGCTAGGCATAAGAGGATGATTTTTTACTTTTGTAACACTCTCTCTTACTGATTCTTCTACACAATCAAATCCATGTAGCCATTTTTTTACTTTTATTCCTGCACGAGAAAGTGTATCTAATGTTTGTACATCTATTCCTTTCTCTATCATCTTCTTTATCATTTTATCAGTATCCATACTACTTACACCACAGTCATAATGTCCTATGATAAATATCTCTTTAATATCAAATTCATAAACACAGATAAGTAGACTTCTCATAGCACTTCCAAATGGATGAATTACAGTTCCACCTGCATTTTTTATGATTTTAGCATCTCCATTTTTTAAATCTAATGCCTTTGGAAGTAGCTCTGTTAATCTTGTATCCATGCATGAAAGAATAGCTATCTTTTTATCAGGATATTTTGTAGTATTATACTTTTCATACTCTTTCTTTTCAACAAACTCCTTATTAAATTTTAAGATTTCCTCTAGGTTGTTTTTAATTTCCATCAAATCACCTCATTAAAATTTTTATAATTTGTTTCTTTTATCAAAAGTATTTTAACTTAATTAATAAACTATGTCAAGTTTTCTATTTATTTAAAAAGAGATAAAAATGCTTCTGGTATTTTACTTGTAAATGATAACACCTCTTTTGTTATAGGATGTTTAAACACTATTGTATGAGCATGTAATCCCAATCTTTTAATAGGATTTTTTGTAGAACCATATTTTTTATCTCCAACTACGCTGTGTCCTAAATCTTGCATATGTACACGTATCTGATTTTTTCTACCTGTTTCTATATTTACTTCCAATAGAGAATAATTTTTATTTCTCTTTAAAACCTTATAGTGTGATACAGCTTTTTTTCCTTCCTCTTCATTATCAGTAGAGTAAGTTATCATAGCTTTATTTTCTGCTAGATATGATATTATTGTATCACTATCTTTTTTTACATTTCCCTCTACTAATGCTACATAGGTTCTCTCTTTTACAGAGTCATTCCATGTAGTTTGTAAAATATCTTGAGCCTTTTCTGATTTTGCAAATATCATTACACCAGATGTATCTCTATCTAAACGATGTACCACAAAAATTTTGTCCTTAGGATTTTTCTCTTTTAAATAATTTTTTAAAATATTATAAGCTGTTTTTTCTCTTTCATTTTGTGTAGCAACTGAAAGTATTCCTCTTTCTTTTTCTACTACTAATATATCATTGTCCTCATAGACAATAGATACTCCCTCTAATTTATGCTTAGTTATCTTAGTTTTAGTTATACTTACTATCTGTCCCTCTTTTAAAGGAGCATTATATTGTGATACTATTACATCATCTACCATTACCCTTCTTTGAGTAAGTAAAGATTTTATATTATTACGACTATTTTGTGGCATCTTTTCCATTAAAAACTTCATCAATTCATTATCTTTATCCACTTTAAAACTTGTATTATGTTTTGACACTCTCATTACCTCCGTATTTTTCATATCCCTTATTATAGCACACTTTCTAGATAAAGTATATGTTTTACTTTAAAATATAAAATGAATCCAACACATAATTAAAAAAATATAAACTAAAATAAATCAAGAATGACTTTCGTTCAAAGAATAAAGAGCAAGTATGGCTTAGCTCACTAAAAACACAAAGCTCACTTCGTTCAAACAGTTGTGTTTTTTAGCGTTTGCTTTCGCTAACTTGCTCTATTTATTCTCCTCAATCTTCGGTATTCTTGATTTTTATTTGTAACACTCTCTTTGATTAATATAATTTTAATCAATCACATCAGCATAATCATCATCTATAAATTGATAATCTCCAAATCCTAATATTGGATAGAATATAAATGATAGAAATGTCATTCCTAATGAAAAAGCTAATGGCGATGAAATTTTAAAATTCTTAGCTACCTCCATATGAACTTTTATCATAGCAAATATATTAACTATTGGTATAAAATAAAGTATTACATACCACCATTCCTTTTTTGCTATATATACAGTTTCTAAATAGATATTATAAATAGGAATTATTGCTTTCCAACCATCTATTCCTGCCTTTTCAAACATCTTCCACATACCAGCTACTAAAATAATATAAATAACTAAACTTACCATAAAAATCTCCTCCTTGAATGTTTTCTACAATCTACTTTTTATTTACTAGCTTAAAATACCCATCTTCTGTTTTTTCTATCTTACCTTGTTTTAAAAGATTTCCAATAGCTCTTTTAAAAGCTTTTTTACTCATATTAAAATAATTCACTATCTGCTCAGGGTTAGTTTTATCATTAAATCTAAAACTATCTTTTAAGATTCTCATCTTCTCTAATATTAACTCTGCATCTTTATCAAGCTGTAAGTAAGCTAACTCTCTTGGAGATAAATCAAGTTTCCCATCTTCTCTCACTCTGATTACTCTAGCTTCTATCTCATCTCCTATTTTATAGTTTTTAAAATACTCATTTTTAGGGATAAGTCCAAAATATCTATCCTCAACAGCTACAAAGACACCTATCTCATCATTTATTCTATACACAGTTCCTGATACTATATCATTTTTTTTCGTAGATGTACTTGGAAGTAAGAATTTATATATTTTCATTGTAGCAGAAAGTCTTCCCTTACTATCCTCATATATACCTACCAAGTATTTTTTACCAATCTCTACATCAGTTTCTTGTTGTCTTTTTGGAAGTAGTAACTCTTTTTTTAGTCCCCAATCCATAAAAGCCCCAAGTGTAGGGTGTATATCAGTAACCTCTAACTTAGCCAATGTTCCTACTAATGCCTCTGTCTTTCTAAAAGTTGCCACTGGTCTATCTTCAGAGTCCATATATACAAGAACCTCTACTTCATCTCCCTCTTTTAAATCTCTATCTTCTAGTTCATTATTAGGAAGTAAGATATTATCTTTACTATCTCCAGTTCCAGCATCAAGATAAGCTCCAACACTAGCAAAATTATTTATAACTAATTTTTGTCTTTTTCCTATTTTTATCATTAAACTCTCCTTCTATACTTACTTTAATCTTTACTAATTATATATCTATTTATATTTTTTTACAAGAATATTTTTCTAATTTCATCTTCTAAACCATTATCAGTTATATTTTCAAAAATCTTTTTTACTTTTGTAGGCTTTGATGAAAATATTATAATCTTATCTCCTATTTTTAAAGCTGACTCTATATCGTGAGTTATAAATAGCACTGTTTTTTTCTCTTTCTCTTGTAATATTTTAAAATATTCAATTATCTCTTGTTTTGTTTTTATATCCAAAAATTCAAAGGGCTCATCCATAAAAAGATAATTACTAGGATAAACAAAGGCTCTTGCTATTCCCACTCTTCTTTTCATTCCTCCACTTAAATGTTGTGGATACTCATCTCTATAATCTAAAAGATTTACCATTTTCAGATATTTTTCTATATGCTCTTTTATATTATCCTTTGATATTTTATCTTTAAGTACATACTCTATATTTTCATATACTGTTTTCCAAGGGATAAGAGTATCTTCTTGAAATATATAGGATATCCCAGAATTAATATCTCTATCAAAATTAATCTCTCCAGAATAATCATCTATATTTTTAGAGAGTATTCCCAATAGTGTAGATTTTCCACACCCTGATTCTCCAAGTATTACTGTTACCTTGCCCTCCTCTCCTTCAAAGGAGATTCCATCTAAAACCTTTCTCTCTCCGTAGCTTTTTTTTAAATTTTCTACTCTCATTTTTTCCACCTACACACTCTATTATTTATAGTTTTTAATCCCTTTTCTAAAAAATAATTTAAAACTATAACTACTATAATCCAAGCAAAGATATTTGAACTTTCCAAATAAATCTTATTGATAAATATCTCTCCTCCTATTGATAAGCTCTCTTGAGAAAGAACCTCTCCAGCTATGATTACTTTAAAAGTAAGCCCTATATATGATGGAATATTTGAAGATATAGAGTAATATATACTTGGGATATAAATATCTCTTACAACTCTTTTCGTAGGTACCTTAAAAACTTTTGACATCTTCAATAGATTTTTATCTACATTTTTTATACCACCTAAAATACTCTCATATAGTATTGGAAATAAAATTAACACTCCTACAACAATAGGAACTTTTTCTACACTACTCCATATAAGCACTACTATAATTATAGCAATAGTTGGAACAGCTCTTAGAAAAATTATAAATGGAAATAAAAGAAAACTTATTACCTCATATCTATATGAAGCCACAGAGAAAATTATAGCTAATATTAGAGAGAATACAATAGAGATAAAAAATCTACTCAGTGTATTCCATAATATTAAGGTAAAATCTCCACTTGTTACTAAATTTTTCAACGAGAGAAAAATCTCGCTTACTCTTGGAAAAAGAAGAGAGTTGTCTATATATAAGGCAACTCCCTCCCAAATTATAAAGAAGAAGAAAATCGAAAGAAATTTAGGACTATTTTGCATAAATCTCTTCATCTGGTAACTTTCCTCCAATTACTTTTTTATTTACACTTTCTAAAATTTCAAAATACTTATGATACTCCTCTTGACAGTCCACTACTGGAGTATAAGAAATATTAGCTCTAGTCAAAACTTTATCCAAAATACTTGTATCTATTCCTAAATTATTTAATTTTATATTCTCAGTAGTTTTATCTTGATTTTTATAAATCAATGATATACTCTCTGTCAATTTAGATATAAACTCTTCTACTAATTTAGGATTTGTATTATAAACTTCCTCTTTTACAACAAGAGTAGATTGAGGGTAACCTAAGTCTGATTCAATAATATTTTTCCATTCATCATTTAAATTGGCTACAATATTAGAAGATAAACTTTTAGATAATACTTTACTCAACATCGGCTCTGGAATAACAATAGTATCCACCTTTTTTCCTAAGTATAGAGAAGCTACTTCATTTCCATTAGAAAGATAGTTTATTTTTATATCTTTTTTATCTATTCCCTTTTTCTCTAAAATACTTTGAAATATTATATCTGGAGTAAGCCCTTTTCCAAAAGTATAAACCTCTTTTCCTTTTAATTCCTCTAAAGATTTTATATTATCTCTACTTACTACATAAAAGGAACCCCAACCAACTGTTCCAAGTATTTTATAATCTAAATTTTTATTATACAGTTGAGCTGAAAAATTAGATGGAACAACAGCTATATCTCCCTCTCTTCTTAACATATCCACTACGAGAGCATCAGATAGCTTTTCTACCTTATAATCTATCTTTTTTCCATCTATCTCTTTAGTAGTTGACACCATATTCACTATTGAAAGAGCTGGTAATCCATCTGGTACTATTACTCTTATAGAATCAGCAAAAATATTTAGACTTAGTAAAATAAATAATATTAGTAAATTTTTTTTTAACATCTCTACTCCTTATCCTTAATAAACTCTTGAGCATCTCCAAAATAATATGTTCTATCTTTTTTCTTTAGAAAAAGTAACTTATTAGCATATTGGCAAATCTCTTTTATATTGTGAGTTATAAATATTACTGTCAATTTATCCTCATCACATAACATCTTTATTGTTTGATAAAAATCTAATTTATTTTTCATATCTAAAGTTGAATTAGGACTATCTATAAAAAGAAGTTTTGGCTCTGTTATCATATGTTTTGCCAAACTTGCTTTAAGTTGTTGCCCTTTAGTTAATTTATTTATTTTATTATCCTTTATATCAAAAAGTTTTAATCTTCTTAAAAGGTTGTCCACCTTTTCCCAATCCTCTTCAGTAAAAGCTCTTCCTCTTTTTTTAGAAAGTAAAGATACAGCTACTACCTCTCTTACAGTTCCTAAAAAATTCTCCTTTTGTTGCATAGAGTTTTGTGGGATATAACTTACATCTACTTTTTTTATATTGTGGTACTCTATGTTACCACTTATCCCATTATTTATAAGTCCCAACACACTTTTAATAAGTGTACTCTTCCCAGAGCCAGGGACACCTCCAATAGCTAGATAATCTCCTCTTTCCACAGAAAAAGAGAGGTTTTCTAAAATATTTCTATTCTTATACGACAAACAAAAATCATCAACGGTTAAAATATAATTACTCATCTAGCTCCCTCCATTAAATTTTTATCCCATACTACATTATATCACGTTGTAAATTTTAAGTAAATGAAATTGAAAAATTTAATTAAATAGAAACTTACCTTACTTAGAAATACAAGAATAATTTTTGCTCAAATAATAAAGGAGCTGTTACAAAATCTTAAATTGAAATCAAAAAATAAAAACATTTAACAATATAAAAGGAAAAAAGTTTACTTCAATTTGCTAGTGCTTACGCACTGCTCATTATAGTAAATTTTTTTCCTTTTTTATAAATATTATTTTTAACTTGCATTTATTATGACTAATTTAGTATAATTAAGATAAGAAAAAATATATTTCTAGGAGGAAATCTATGTCAGTATTATTTATTAATTATCCTAAATGTAGTACATGTGTTAACGCAAGAAAATGGTTAGAAGAGAATAAAATAGAGTTTAAAAGTAGACATATTGTTGAAAATAACCCTACAAAAGAAGAGTTAAAAAAGTTTATAGCTCTAAGCGGATTACCTGCAAAAAAATTCTTTAATACAAGTGGTATTTTATACAGAGAGATGAACCTAAAAGAAAAACTTGCTACAGCTACTGAAGAGGAGATGGTAGAAATTTTATCTTCTAATGGTATGCTAGTTAAAAGACCTCTAGTAGTTACAGATAAAGGAGTTTTAATTGGATTTAAAAAAGATAAGTGGGAAGAGTTTTTCAAATAATAGGAGGTATTTATGAATAAGCTTTATGAAATTGATAGAGAAATTTTTGAAGCAATTGAGGCAGAAAAGAAAAGGCAAAATGAAGGGATTGAATTAATAGCATCTGAAAACTTTGTATCTGAAGCTGTACTTGAAGCAGCTGGAAGTATAATGACAAACAAATATGCTGAAGGTTATCCTGATAAAAGATACTATGGTGGTTGCCATATTGTAGATATAGCTGAAAAGTTAGCTATTGAAAGAGCTAAAAAACTTTTTAATGTAAATTATGTAAATGTTCAACCTCACTCTGGTTCACAAGCAAATATGGGAGTCTATAAGGCACTTCTTAATATTGGAGATACAGTTTTAGGAATGAAATTAGATCATGGGGGACATCTTACTCATGGAAAAAATGTAAATTTCTCTGGAAAAGATTATAATATTGTTTCGTATAGTGTTTCTAAAGAAGACGAAAGAATAGATTATGATGAAGTAGAAAGAATAGCTCTTGAAACTAAACCAAAAATGATAATAGCTGGAGCTAGTGCATATTCAAGAATAATAGATTTTAAAAGATTTAGAGAGATTGCTGATAAAGTTGGAGCTTATTTAATGGTAGATATGGCACACATAGCTGGACTTATTGCTACCGGGGTGCATCCTTCACCTGTTCCATATGCTCATGTAGTAACTACCACTACTCATAAAACACTAAGAGGTCCTCGTGGTGGAGTAATTATGACTAATGATGAAGAGATAGCTAAAAAAATTGATAAAACTATATTCCCTGGAATACAAGGTGGACCACTTATGCATATAATAGCTGCTAAAGCTGTGGCTTTTAAAGAGGCTTTAACTCCAGAATTTATAGAGTATCAAAAGCAAATTGTAAAAAATGCTCAAACTTTAGCAAAAGTATTAGAAAATGGTGGACTTAGAATAGTAAGTGGTGGAACTGATAATCATATGATGCTTATAGATGTAAAATCTAAAGGGCTTACTGGAGCTCAAGTTGAAAAAGCATTAGATATGGCTGGTATAACTGTAAATAAAAATGGTATTCCTTATGATACTGAAAAACCTATGGTTACAAGTGGAATAAGAGTAGGAACTCCTGCTATGACAACTAGAGGAATGAAAGAAAAAGAGATGGAAGAGATTGGAAGCTTTATTCTTAGAGTTATGGAAAATATTGATAATGAAACTGAACTTTTAAAAATAAAAGAAAAAGTTAAAGCTCTTTGTTTAAAATTTCCACTATATCAATAATATAAAAAGAGAGTTTCATATGAAACTCTCTTACTTTTATATTCTCTCTAAAATTATAGAGCTGCTTTTGCAGTTTCTGCTAATTTTGTGAACTCAGCTGCATTATTTAAAGCGATATCAGCTAAAACTTTTCTATCTAATACGATTCCAGCTTTCTTAAGTCCGTTCATTAAAGTTGAATATGTTAATCCATTTAATCTAGCAGCTGTATTTATTCTGATGATCCATAATTGTCTCATTCTTCTCTTAGTTACTTTTCTATCTCTTGTAGAGTAAGCTGCTGCTCTCATTGTAGCTTGTTTAGCTTGTTTTATAACGTCACCAGAAGCACCTCTAAATCCTTTAGCTGCTCTTAAAACTTTTTTATGTTTTCTTCTTCTAACTATACCAGTTTTAACTCTCATTACATTTCCTCCTGACTATTTCACACAAAAATTTGATTATGATAAATTAATTATCTTCCTACTCCATATGGTAATAAAGCTTGCATATGTCTTGTTAAAGTCTCAGTTACTACGAAGTCTTTCTTTAAGTTATTTTTTCTCTTTCTATCTTTTTTAGTTAAGATATGGCTTTTTCCTGAGTGTTTAATTACAAATTTACCTGTTCCTGTAACTTTAATTCTTTTTCTAGCTCCTCTATGAGTCTTCATTTTTGGCATAATAATGTCCTCCTCTCAAATATCTAAATCTGTTTTATTATTAATTATTTTTTTGGTGATAAGATTATATGTTTTTGCTTATCATTGTATTTTTTATCAGCTTCAGCTATCTCAGCAAATTTTTCAGCTATCTCATCAAGTGTATCTACACCTAATGTAGCATGCATCTTTTCTCTTCCAAATAACACTAATGTTACTTTTACTTTATTTTCTTTTTCTAAGAATTTCTTAATTTGAGACATCTTAGTTTCTAAATCATGGCTATCTATTCTAGCTGTTACTTTTACTTCTTTTACAACTGTTTGTTTTTGATTTTTCTTAGCTTCTTTAGCTTTTCTAGTTTGCTCATATCTGTATTTTCCAAAATCCATGATTTTACATACAGGTGGCTTTGCAGTAGCCGCTATTTCCACTAAATCTAATCCCTCTTGTCTAGCTAATTCAAGTGCTGCATTTGCACTCATTACTCCTAATTGTTCCCCAGAAGATGAGATTATTCTAAACTCTTTTCCTTTAATTTTTTCATTAATTCTAATTTTATCAGTAATAGTAAGCACCTCCATTTTTAATTATAAATAAAAAACAGGACAAACTATGCCCCGTATCTCAACTTTTATAATAAACAAATGTTAATTCTCATTTTTAAAAGTTTTTACCTTGTGTAAGCTCTTAGTAGCCCATAAGGTGAGAAACAGGTAGTTTCTTCTTTAATCTCTATTTAATTACCTATATAATTATATTCGATTTACTACAAAAAGTCAAGTATTTTCTTTATTTTTTCTAACTAGCTATTTATCTTAGCTCTAAGTAAATTTACTCCTAAAACTATAAAAATTGTTCCAGAAACTCTATTAATTATTTTTCCAAAACTTTCATTTTTCTTTAAAAACATTGCTATAAATGATGCAAAAATAGAAAGAGATACACACCATACTCCTGAAATAGCAAATGAAGTTAATCCTAAAATTGCAAAGGGAATTGCTCCATAGTTATTTGCTGTATCTACAAATTGTGGTAAGAAAGCTAAGAAAAACAGTGCAACCTTTGGATTTAAAATATTAGTTATCATTCCTTGAAAAAATGATTTTTTTAGATTTTCTTTAGGGCCCTCTCCTTCTGCTACTAATAAACTATCTTTAGCTTTGATACTTTTTATTCCCATATAAACAAGATACATCGCACCTAAAAATTTTACTATATTAAATGCTGTAATCGAATTTCTTAAAATAAGAGATAATCCAAAAGCAGCTAAAAAAGTATGCACTAATATTCCTGAACATATTCCTAATGCTGAATAAACTCCAGACTTTCTACTATTGATTATAGATTGTCCCAATATAAACATAGTGTCACTTCCAGGTATCAAAGCTAAAATTATACATGATGTTATATACATTTCATAGTTTATAATCCCTAACATACTTTCTCCTTTTTCATTACTTTTTTATAGTATAGATTATATTTTTACTATTTTTATTATTTACATAAAAAAAGAGAGCATAAACTCTCTATATCTTATTAAAATTTAAAGTGGCGCGCCCGAGAGGAATCGAACCCCTAACCTTCTGATCCGTAGTCAGACGCTCTATCCAATTGAGCTACGAACGCAGTTTTATAAAAAAAGGGTAGTTTTACTACCCGTTTAATTTCAAATGGCGGTGAAGGAGAGATTTGAACTCTCGGTACCGTTTATAGGTACTCTCCCTTAGCAGGGGAGTGCATTAGGCCACTCTGCCACTTCACCGTTTATGGCGGAAGATCAGAGATTCGAACTCTGAAGCCTTGCGGCGCCGGTTTTCAAGACCGGTTCCTTACCAATTAGGATAACCTTCCAAGCACATAAGATAATATCATATATTTTTATTTTTGTCAAATATTTTTTTAATTATTATTATTTTTTAAACTCATCTCTTTAGATTTTTTGATAGTTTCAGTTACAGCCTTAATAACAGCTCCTCTAAATCCTGCCTCTTCTAAATATCTTACTCCTACTATTGTAGTTCCTCCAGGTGAACAAACATTATCTTTTAATTCTCCTGGATGTTTTCCACTTTCTAAGAATAACTTTCCACATCCTACTAAAGTTTGCCCTACTAATTTATAGGCATCACTTCTTGGTAATCCCTCATATACAGCTGCATCAGCAAGAGCCTCTATAAACATAAACATAAAAGCAGGAGATGAACCAGAAGCTCCAATTACAGCATCAAATAACTCCTCTTTTGTTTCAATAGCTACTCCAATTTTTTCAAAAAGCTCTTTAAAAAACTTTTTCTCTTCTTCTTCTATATTTTCATTAAAAGCATATGCTATACATCCCTCTTGAACCATAAGTGGAAGATTTGGCATAGTTCTTACTATCTTACTATTTCTATTATCTATTTCATCTAAAATATTTTCCATAGTTATTCCAGGTGCCATAGCTACAATTATCTTACTACTATTAACATTATCTTTTATCTTATCTATTACATCAAAATATACATTAGGTTTTATTGCTAAAAATATAATATTACACTCATCAACTACTGCTACTTCATTCTCTAAAATATTAATATTATATTTTTCTGATATTTCTTTACCTTTTATTTTATCATATACATATATATTATTTAATTCTACCATTTCTGAGTTTATAATACCTTTTAAAAAGGCTTCTCCCATATTTCCACAACCTATAAATCCTAACTTCATAACATTCTCCTTATTTATCAAGATAGATATTAAATCTATCTGTAATCTCTTTTAATTTATCTAATTTTTCAACTGTATTTTCTTTATCTACCATTCCTAATTTTACTAATAATGCATTTATTATTACAGTTCCTGGAACAAATGTATAAGCTTTCTCTCCATTTTTAGTAGTTAAAACTAAATCTGAAATATTTCCTAAAGTTGAATCTTTTTTATCTGTAATAGTTATTACTTTATTTCCATGCTCTTTAAAGAATTCTGTAACTTGATAAGTAAAATTAGTATAAGGGTGGAATGATATTGTAAGTAGTAAGTCATCTGGTTGAGTATATAGAAGTTTATCTGTAAAGTCTGATGCTCCAGATATCATCAGTTCAACACCTTCTCTAAACTCTTTTAGCATAAAGTATAGATAGTAAGCTAAGGCATAGGATCCTCTTGCTCCTAGAATATATAATTTTCTACTACTATTTATCCAATCGACTGCTTGGTCTAAACTTTTTTCAATTTCAAAGACATCCATCTCTTGTAATAACTCTATATTAGTATTAATCATTTCTTGTAATACAGAGCTGCTGTCATCTCTTTCAGTAATACTATTTTTTAACCCTTTCATATATGAAGTTTGTTGTTCTACTTCTTTTTGGAAGATTTTTTGAAAATCTGGATAACCTTTAAATCCTAAATTTTTAGAAAATCTTGTTATTGTAGCTGGACTTGTTTCTGTCTCCTTAGCTAACTCATTTATTGAAATAAAAGATATTATACTTTGGTTATACTTTATGTATTCAGCTATTTTTTTGAAGCTTTTACTAAAAGAATTATAGTTATCATCTAAATACCTCAATATTTTCTTCTTCATAAATTTCCCTCTTTCTTATTAAAATTATAATTATATATAATTTATTATATTCCATTATAAAGAGAAATGCAAAATAATTTTTACTTTTTTGATAATTATATTACCATTTTATTTTCAATAGGTAGCTCCTCTACTATGCTATTATTAAAAATATTTTCAAGATATCTAAAGGTATTATCTAAATTACTTGTTCTTATAGTCACATCGTTTCCTTTATATGAAAATTTTATGTTAAATATTTTATTTCTACCAGTTACTTCACAAATTAATTTCGCTCTTTCAAAAGAAGTTTCCCATTTTTTATTTTTTATTAATATTTTCATATGAACCCTCCAAATTTATATTTAGAAATAGATAACTATATTTATAGATATATATTATAACTTTTTTAAAAGAATGTCAATATTTTTTTAATAATCCTTTATTTTATAAAGTTTTTATTGCTATTTTCCAAAAAATATATTATAATTATTTATATATATAAATAGGAGGTAATGTTATGGATTTTAAAACTTATTTAAAAGTTAGAAGAGAAGCTCTTGGAATTAGCCAAAATAAATTTGCAAAAATGGCTGGTATTACTCAATCATATTATAATGGAATTGAAAGAGGAGAGGTTAAAAATCCACCAAGTGAAGAGATTTTAGATAAGTTTGTTAGTCTATTACTTCTTACTCCTTCTGAGGGTGAAAAATTAAAATATCTTGCAGCTATTGAAAGAACTCCTGCAATTATTTTAAATGAAATAAAAAGATTATCTGATGAAAAAGAACTTTCTAAAAGACAAGTGATAAAAGATATTTCCAATAATAATACTCTTGTTCCTCTATTTTCTAGAATTAGTGCTGGTATAGGTGTTATTACTGATGAAGAACCTATTGATTATATCTCTCTTCCAGGAATAAAAAATACTGAAAATGTCTTTGCTATAAATGTAAAAGGGGATTCTATGGAACCTACTATAAAAAATCAATCTATTATCATTTGTAGACAGGGTTCTGAATTAAGAGATGGAGAGGTTGGAGCTTTCTTAGTAAATGGAGAATCTTTTGTTAAAAGAATAAAAGTTACTAAAAACTTCTTTGCTCTTTTAAGTGATAATCCTAACTATCAACCAATATATGTTTACCCACAAGATGAGTTTAAGGTAATAGGAAAAGTTTTAAAAGTTATCAATGATGTTAGATAAATATTAGAATTTAAGAGATTAGAATAACTCAAGAATGACTTTTGTTCAAAAAATAAAAAAAGGAAAAAATTTACTGTAATGACTATTGTATAATCGCTAGCGATTGGAAGTAAATTTTTTCCTTTTGTATTATTAATAACTATTCAGCTAATAAATTAATTTTAGAAAACTCAAAGAATTGTGTAATTTATGAAGAGAAGTTAGATTAACTCAGCGAAATTGAACGCTAAAAAATGCAATAAGTTGAAGACTCACCCCTTGCATTTTTAGTGAGGTAAGCTCATAGTTAATCAACTTCTTGGAATATGGAACACTTCTTAGTTTTCTTTTGAAGTCATAAATAACTAAGCTAGTTACCTATTTATCTCTATTTCCTATATAATCAGCTAAATCTAAAAGAGTTTTACTTCTCTCTTCTCCAAATCTAGCTCTTATAATACTCTTAGCTTCTTCTATTGTTTCAGATAATAATTTCTTACTTTCTGCCATTCCTAGAATAGATGGATAAGTAGATTTATCATGCTCTAAGTCACTTCCTACTGGTTTACCAATAGTTTCAAAATCTCCCTCAATATCTAATATATCATCTTTTATTTGAAAAGCAAGTCCAATTAATTCAGAATATTTTGTAAGTACTTCTCTATCCTCAATAGAAGCATCAGCTATTACGCAAGCTACTTCCACAGGTAATTTTATAAGCTTTCCTGTCTTATGTGCATGCATATATCTCAAAGTTTCTAAATCTATTTTTTTACCTTCACTAGCAATATCTACCATCTGTCCACCAATCATTCCATTGATACCAGCATAACTAGATGTAAGTTTTACTATTTCAACTATCTTCTCAGCTGAAAGATGAGAGTTTTTCTCAGTAAGTACATAGAAAGCATGTGTTAAAAGAGCATCTCCTATAAGTATCCCCTCTGCCTCTCCAAACTTTTTATGAGTAGTAAGTTTTCCTCTTCTATAATCATCATTATCTAAAGCTGGTAAGTCATCGTGTACTAAAGAGTAAGAGTGTATCATCTCAATAGCTGAAGCTGTAGCTAGCCCTTTTTCTCTTTCACACCCTAAAATATCCAAAGTCATAAATAGAAGTATAGGTCTTAATCTTTTTCCACCATTTAATACAGCATATTTCATTCCTTCTGCTATAACCTCTGGATAAGTTAGTTCTCCTAGATACTTATCAATTCCATCTTCTACTAATTTTTTACCCATTCCAAGATACTCTTTAAATAACATCTTATACCTCCTCAAGTAGTATTTCATCATCTTTCTCTACTACTTTTAAAACTTTTCCCTCTGCTTTATTTAATAAGTCAGAAGATTTTTTTAATAATTTCATAGCTGTTTCATACTCTTTTATAGAATCAGCAAGGGATAAATCTCCACTTTCTAATCTCTCTATTATCTCATCTATCTCTGCAAGATTTTCTTCAAATTTCATATTTTCTCCTATCTAGTATAGAAAGTTATACATTTTTTTCCATATTTTCTTTCATCAGCTTTTTTGTACTCTCCTACAGTATCAGCCATCTCTTCAAAAACATGGTGTTCACATATTATTAGTCCATCCTCAGCTAAGATTTTATGTTTTTCAATAGCTTTCATAACCCTTGTACACACCTCATCTTTATATGGTGGGTCCATAAAGATTATATTAAATTTTTCTCCTTTTCTTCCTAAGATTTCAATAGCTCTTAATACATCATTTTTATAAGCTCTACATCTATCTTCATAACCTAAGTTATTTACATTTTCTATTATATATTTTAGAGCTTCAGCATCTTTCTCTATCATCACAGCTCTCTTGGCTCCTCTACTTAAAGCCTCTAGAGATATGCTTCCACTTCCACTAAATAGATCTAAAAATACAGAGTCTGGTACATATGGAGCTATTATAGAAAATAATGACTCCTTCATACTTCCTAATGTAGGTCTTGTATCTGTTCCCTTTCTACTCTTTATTCTCTTATTCTTTGCATCTCCTGCAATTATTCTCATCACATCAACTCCATTAATAGATAAACATTGCATCTCCAAAACTGAAAAAATGATACTTTTCTTTTACAGCAGTTTCATATACACTCAACATAAACTCTCTGCTTGAAAAAGCTGATACCAACATAAGTAAAGTAGATTTTGGTAGGTGAAAATTTGTAATAAGAGCATCTATAACTTTAAACTCATATCCTGGATAGATAAATATATCTGTACTTGCCTTTTGAGCAATTACTTTTCCATTCTCATCTACTGATGATTCCAATGCTCTTGTACTTGTAGTTCCTACTGAGATTATTCTTCTTCCTTCAGCCTTTCCTTTGTTAATTATATCTGCTGCTTCTTGAGGTATCTCAAATATTTCCTCATGCATCTTATGGTCTAGCACATCTTCAGTCTGTACTGGTCTAAATGTTCCTAGTCCTACCTCAAGAAATATATCTACAATCTTTATTCCCTTTTTTTCTATCTTTTCTAAAAGTTCCTTAGTGAAATGTAGTCCAGCTGTTGGTGCTGCTACTGACTCTCCTCTTTGAGCATATACAGTTTGATATCTCTCTTTTTCCTTTAAAGTTTCCACTATATATGGTGGTAATGGCATATTTCCAAGTTTATCTAATACCTCTTCAAAAGCTCCTTCATAGGTAAATCTTAAAACTCTATTTCCATCATCTTTTATCTCTATTAGTTCAGCTACAAGTTCACTATTTTGTCCCACATATAATTTTTGCCCAAGTTTTAATTTTTTAGCTGGTTTAAGTAGACACTCCCAAGTATCTAGATTTATTCTTTTTATAAGTAAAATCTCCAACACTCCACCAGTCTCTTTATGTCCAAAAAGTCTAGCTGGAATTACCTTGGTAGAGTTTCTTACTAAAATATCTCCCTCTTGTAGATAATCTATTATATCATAAAAATGCTTGTGCTCTATCTTTTTATTAGTTTTATCTACCAACATAAGTCTAGCATGGTCTCTAGGCTCTCTTGGCTCCTGTCCTATTAACTCCTCTGGTAGATGGTAATCATAATCATGTAGTTTTGTAGACATTAATTTTCCTCTCTTCTCTTTCCAATTACTACTCTATCTATTCCACCATAATCTTTTACTATTGATAGTACATCAAATCCATTTTCTCTCATAAAATCAGCTACTTTTTCAGCCTGATTATATCCCACTTCAAAAGCTAAATATCCATCTTCTGTCAAAAACTCCTTAGCTTCTTTGGATATTTTTTCATAGAAATAGTACCCATCACCATTGTCAGTCAAAGCATTTTTAGGCTCATACTTCAATACCTCTGGCATGAGTTCCACATACTCCTCTGTTGGAATATATGGGGGATTTGAAACTATCAGATTAAATTTTACATTTTTGTATTTCTCATCTCTTAAGGTAGAAAAAACATCTGATTTAAGAAATTTTACATTAGTAGCCTCATTCATATCTCTATTTTGTATAGCTACCTCTAAAGCTCTCTCACTTATATCTAGTCCTAACACATGGGCATTAGGCAACTCTTTACCAAGTGATATAGCAATAGCTCCACTTCCTGTCCCTATATCCATTATCTTAGGACTAGGTAGCTCATTTACAAGATATTTACATTGTTCTACTAATATCTCTGTATCAGCTCTAGGAATAAGAACTCTCTCATCTACTTTAAATGGATATCCATAAAATTCCCATTCTCCAAGTAGATATTGTAAAGGTTTTCTCTCTTTTCCTCTAGCTACTAACATCTCTCTTATTCTATTTTTATCTTCCTCTTCTATCTTTTTATTTAGATTCAAAGTAAGTGTCACTCTACTTACCTTTAAGATATGTGCAAAAATATATTCAGCATCAAGTCTTGCATTAGGTACTTGATGTTTCTCTAAATATTCAATAGATTTCTTGAGTAAATCATAATTTTCCTCTTTATAGTTTTTAGTATCTAACTCTAAATCTCCCTTTTTTTCTATAAGTTCATCAAAACCTATTCTACCTCTTGCCATCTCCCTTAGGTATTTTTTTATTGTATCTTTTTGTTCTGTTGTAAGCTCCATATCAAAATATGCATAGAGAGTTATTCTATCTAATTTTAAAACTGCTGCTATAAGTTTTTCACTTTCAAGACGGGGTTTTGAAAAAGAGTATTTTTGCAAATACTCTTTTGAAAAATTTAATATTTCTAACAGATTCATATTACTCTTCTGATGCACTAGCTAACATCTCAGCTTGGTTGAATGTGATAAGAGCATCTATCATCTCATCTATGTCTCCATCTAAGAACGCATCTAATTGATATACAGTAAATTTAATTCTGTGGTCTGTAATTCTTCCTTGTGGGAAGTTGTATGTTCTGATCTTTTCAGATCTATCCCCTGTTCCTACTTGAAGTTTTCTTTCACTCTCTACTTGACTTCTTTGTTTTTCGCACTCCATCTCATATAGCTTTGATACTAAGTGCTTCATAGCTTTCTCTCTATTTTTTAACTGAGATCTCTCATCTTGACATTGTACTACTATTCCTGTTGGTAAGTGAGTAATTCTAACAGCTGAGTCAGTCATATTTACGTGCTGTCCTCCAGCTCCTCCAGATCTATATGTATCTATCTTAAGATCTTTAGGATCAATTTTTACCTCTTTTACGTCCTCTACCTCTGGTAATACAGCTACTGTAGCTGTTGATGTATGTACTCTTCCTGCTGATTCTGTTTCAGGTACTCTTTGTACTCTGTGTACTCCAGATTCAAATTTTAATCTTGAATAAGCTCCAAGTCCATTGATACTGAATACTGCTTCTTTTATTCCTCCAATACCAATCTCTTGTTTTTCGATTATCTCTACTTTCCACTTTCTTCTCTCTGCATATCTATTATACATTCTGAATAGGTCTCCAGCAAATAGAGCAGCCTCATCTCCACCTGCTCCTCCCCTGATCTCTACGATAACGTTTTTGTCATCATTTTCATCTTTTGGAAGTAAAAGAATTTTTAACTCTTTTTCATACTCAGGTAATTTTTCCTCAAGCTCTTTTTGCTCTTCGTTCATCATCTCTCTCATATCATGATCTTTTTCATTTCTGATATTCTCTTTTATAAATTGTAAATCCTCACTAAGAGTTTTATACTCTTTATATTTTTCTACAAGTGGTGTTATATCAGCTAATGCTTTATTACATTCCATCATTTTCTTTGGATCAGATAAAATCTCTGGGGATCCTAACATCTCATTAAGCTCATCAAATCTTCTTACAACTTCTTCTAACTTAGCGAACACTTTCTTCTCATCTCCTTTTCTACACTATAACTTAATAATTATATCATATTTATCTAAAAAAATCAATGTAAGGTAATATTCCTTGTCATTTTTAAAAGGTATTTTTTATAAAATTTAAACAAAATAGGGATATTGTAAAATTTTAAGTTACAATATCCCATTAATATAAAATTATTTAACTAATTTAAAATCATCTATAAATTCATTAATATATTGAATTACATCCTTTAAGATTCTTTCTCCTAATTCTTTAGTAGAGTTTTTAGGATCATACGGTCCTATCCATCCATTAGAAACAACATCTTTAAAGCTTCTCACAATTTTTACATTTCCGTTTTTATAATTTAAAAGTGAAATATATTTATTTGTTATCTTATCTGATAAATCATTTATTTGTAGTGGTTCACAATAAGCTAGATTTACAGATTTCTCATCTACTGCCATAGCTACACTTGTTTCTTGAATATCTCCATGTCCACCATCATAATCTGGATTTAATAATTTTGCTAAATTCCACCAATCAATAGTAGCAATAAGTCCACCTTTTTCATAAGTATCCAATCCCACTTGATCAAGGGCAGCAATATTTCCACCATGTCCATTTACAAAAATAAATTTCTTTATTCCATGTTTTAATAAGGAATCTACTATTGAATTCATAACTCTTATCAAATTTTCTGTTCCTATATTAATAGTTCCTGGAAAATCTTTAATAGACTGACAATTTCCATATGGTATAGGAGGTAATGCTAAGATATCCTCTCTCATACTTAACTCATTAACAATATAATCTGGAATTATATAATCAGTCCCTAATGGTGCTTGTGCTCCATGATACTCAACACTCCCTATTGCTATCATAGCAATTGGTTCTTTTTTAATAAGTTCCATTGCATCTTTTGCTGGTACATTACTTATTTTCATTTTCCCCTCCTATTTATTCTCAGAAAAATTTACATTATATAACTCATAAAAACCTGTTGGATTTATTGTAAAGTTTTCAATATCTTTTTGTGTTGCCACATTTTGACTTTGATTTACTAAAGTTATAATAGGTAAATCCTCTTGAACTATCTCTTGAACCTTTTTGTATGCTTCCATTCTTTCAGCTTGATTTGTTGATGTTCTAGCAAAATCTAAAAGTTTATCTACTTCTGGATTAGAATAAAATGATCTATTACCAGGTCTACCATGAGCAGATGTATGGAAAAGTGGATATAATCCATAATCAGCATCTCCTGTAACTGTTACCCATCCTAATAAAAACATCTCATGTTCTCCTCTAGCTGTTCTATCTATATATGCTCCCCATTCTAATGTTTCTATTGTTAAATCTATTCCTATAGCTCTAAATTGATCTTGTAAAATTGTAGCTATATCTTTTCTAATATTATTATCATTAACCCAAATAGTTGTTTTAAATCCATTAGGATATCCTGCTTCTTTCATTAATTCTTTAGCTTTTTCAATATTATATTCATAATTTTTAGCTTTTTCATTATATCCTGGAACTAATGGTCCTATTGGTGCATTTGCTTTACTAGCTGTCTTTTTATATACAACATCTATTAAATCTTGAGTATTAATAGCATAAGCCATAGCTTGTCTCACTTTAGGATTTGTAAATGGTTCTTTTAATGTATTTATTCCTATATAAGCATTACCTAAAGATTGCTGCATCAAGAAGTTAAATTCTCCATTCTCTTTTATCCTATCTATATCAATAGGATCTATTTCATAAACTATATCAACCTCTTTTGTCTCTAAGGCAATAGATCTATTTGTTCCTTCTGGTATTACTCTAAATATTACATTCTCAACTGGTGTTTTTCCCATAAAATAATCTGGATTAGCCTTTAAAGTAACTCTATCTCCTGATTGCCAATTTTCAAAAACATATGGTCCTGTTCCTATTGGATGTTGACCATATGAATCACCTTTTTCAAGTACAGCTTTTTTATTTAAAATAGCTGCTCCTGGATGAGATAAATGGCTAAGTAATGGCCCAAATCCACTTTTTGTTATTACTTTTACTGTATATTCATCTACTACTTCAATTTTTTCTATTTCTGTTACTAAAAATGCTACTGTTGGTTGTTCTTTCATTCTTTCAATTGAAAATTTTACATCTTCAGCTGTTAATTTTTCTCCATTATGAAACTTAACATCTTTTCTTAAATGAAAAATTGTAGTTTTCTCATCTATATTTTCCCAGCTCTCTGCAAGACCAGGAATAATATTTAAATTATCATCTTTTTCTACTAATTCATCATATACTTGTTGATATACTCTTACACTTGGGGTATCAATAGCCTTTTGAGGATCCAAACTTCTTGCGTCTGCCCCTTGAGCTACTATTAAAGTATCTTTTTTTTCTATTTTTTTCTCTTCTTGTCCACAAGCTAAAAATAACATTGATAACACCAATGATGATACTAACAATTTTTTATTCATAATTTCTTCCTCCAATATGTAATAAATAATTTTTACAATTATATCACATTTTGGAATTCATGTAAATTTTTTTTATTTTTATTTAAAAATGAAAATAATTTCATTTTTTAAAATTTATCTTTATACTTTCTAGCCTTATATTGTAAATATCTTGGAGATATTCTTCTTAAAAAATTGATAAGGGAAGTTTTGTCAATGGCTGTTCTTCTAATATCAAATAAATCCTTAGTAAATATTCCACTTCCAGTGTCAGTAGATACAGCAAAAGAGTATCCACACTCTTTGACCATCTCCACTACCTCTTTTCTTTTATGTCCATATGGATAAGCAAAAACTTTTAATTTTTTTCCAAGTCTTTTCTCTGTAATCTCCTTATCCTTTACTATCTCCTCTCTAGCTCTCTCATCATCTACATCAAAAAAACTCACATGAGTAAGAGTATGTCCCCCAAACTCTATGTGACCACTATTTTGTAACTCCATAACCTCTTCATCACTCATAAGGTCAAATCTCTTTTCATTGTCACTCTCTACTGTCCATCTATTATAATCTAGTCCTGACACTAAAAATATAACTGCTTTCATATTATATTTCTTCAACATAGGATATAGAATATTATAGTTATCTTTATATCCATCATCTACAGTAAGTATGATATATTTTTTGTAAAATCTATTTTGTAATCCTATCTTTTCTAAATCTTCAAAGGTAATAGTCTCATAGTTTAACCATTTTAAAATTTTAAGATGAAGTTCAAATTGTTTTTTAGTAACAAAAAGCTTTATCTTTCCACCCTCACTTTTTTCATTTACAAACTGATGATACATAAGCACAGGTATCTCATACTTTTTTATCTTAGCATAATGATTTTCAAACTCTAATATACTCTCTAGCTTTCCATATAGATATGGTAACTTGAAAATCTTTTGTAAAACATCTAAGATAGAATTTTCTTTTTCACTATAAATTATACTTCCTCTATTAAAAAGTGTAGTAAATATAGCTGAAAAAATAGAGGTATAGATTACCTCATTTCTTCCACTATTTAGATTTTCTAACTCTTGATTTCTATCTCCAATTACATATATTCTCATAATCTATCTATAAACTCCTCTATCTTTGCTACTGCGTTCTCTTTGCTAAAATCATGTGCTCTTTTATAGGCTAACTCCTCATACTCTCTTCTCTTATCTATATTTTTCAAGTAATAAGCTATCTCTTTTTTTAACTCCTCTTTACTATTCTCCACTAGTTTCCCATATTTAGAATCCTCTCCTAATATCTCTCTAGTCCCATCTGTCTTAGTAGCTATTACCATTGTTTTCAATGTCATTGCCTCTAAAGTAGTAAGAGAAAATCCCTCCTCTTTAGAGGTTACTATATAAAGTTCTGCTCTTTTTATATAGTTATATGGATTGAGTCTTGCTCCCAATAGAAAAATCTCTTTCTCCATTCCTAGATTTTTTATCTTATTTTCTAAGCTTTCTCTCTCTTTTCCCTCTCCTATCAATACAAGCTTTTCAGGTATATTTTGCTCTTTTTTAAATTCAGAAAATACATCTATCAATAAACTTTGGTTCTTATTCTCTGTCAAAGACCCTACACTTAATATATATCTAAAATCTTCAGCTATCTCTACTTCACTTTTTTCAACTATATTTTCCAATCCCATAAAATTATAGAGTTTCTCTATCTTAGGATGAGTTGTATTTTTCTCAAAACCTCTTTTCATCCTCTCATTTATAGTTACTATATAATCATACCTCTCTTGATTCTCTCTCTTCTGTTTGCTCTTTGGTGGCTCTCCATTTCCAGCATGACTCCATCCTACCAATATTTTTCCTTCTAAATTTAATTTATGTAGATTTCTAAGTAATCCCATATTATAATCTATAATTATATCTGAAAAATCTAAATATTTTTGTATCTCTCTCGTTGCTCTTCTCTTTTTCTCTCTTAAAAGAAAAGAATACCAAGCTCTTTTCAGGGGATTTTTACTATGCCTACTTTTTTCTAAACCTCTACTGAAATTTTGAGATGTCAAAAAAGAGTACCTTATCCATTTAGGTATCTCTTCTATATAACTTTTCTCATCTCCTATATTCTGCTCTACTAATAGTAATATCTCATATTTTTCTGGACTAAGTGCTTTTAAAAATTCGACTAACATTTTTTCTTGTCCACCAATAGAGATACTACCATTATGTACCAGTAGCCTCTTTTTCATATAAAACTTTCTCCTTAGATATTTTAATTTTTAAATATACCTCAAATAAACTAAATTTTTTTCTCAAAATAATTATAATATTCAATTTTACTTTTTTCTAATTCTAGATTATTTATAAAATTCTTAAGAAATATCTTTCTATTTTTAGGCTTTCCATTATTAACATTTATTTTAATAGTTGACTTTCTAGCTTTATTTATAAATTCTCCTTTAAATTTAGGGCTTTCATATTTTTGATAATTTATTTTTATTCCCCTTGTCTCTTGAGAAGAAGGGGAGCTTTGAAATACTATCATTCCCTCATGTATATTTTTAGGAAATTCTAATTGATAATCTTCTATCTTATCACTTAATCTACTCTTCAAATAAATTAATTTTAAAATTTCCATATTTAAATTTTTCATAAAAATATGTTTCTTTAATATTCCTTCTATATGTTCAGATTTTAACTCAATATAAAATATATATAAATTTTCGTTATTATTTTTTTCTTGTACAAAAAGTATTGCATCACTAGAATTATAAAGTGTTCTTGTATAAATAGGTGATAGTTTCATTGATTCATTTAGATTATTTTCATCTAAGGTAAAAGCCAATACTTTATATTCAGTATCTTTATATAAAATTGGAAGTTCTTTTAATTCTGCTTCAATAGCAGTCTCAGTTATATTAATTACTGTATAACTATCTATTTTTTTCTCACTTTCTTTTATTTTTATCTTTTCTGACAACCAACTATCTAAATACTCTAATAATTCCATAATTATCAATCCTCAATTGATGAATAAATATCATCACTTAGATTATTTAAATTATCTACTGTTTCATTAAAGCTTTCTACTTCTAATCCAAATTCTCCCTTATTCATCTCTTTTATTTCGTTATTCTTTACTAAATATGATGAAATATCTTTTATTTTTATAATACTATCTTCTGCTATTCCATTACCATTCATAATTCTTTCTTTATCAGTAACAGAAACCTTATTTAGCATAATTAGATTATTCAATTCATTAATTATATATGGACTATGAGTAGTCATTACAATATTTATACCATAATTTATCATTCTTGCAAAAATTCTAGCTATTTTTCTTTGGTTTTCTGGATGTAAATTCAACTCAGGTTCATCAATTAAAAAATAATCTCCTTTAACAGCAAAGTATTTTAAATAATTTATTATTCCAACTACTGTTTTTACCAATGACGAACTAGTATATAGCTCCAATTCTTTCCCATTTTCTGTTACATATACAATTTTTTTATTATCCTTAACTTTATATTCCCCACAAAGAAAATTCTTTTCTATATCTTCAGCTAATTGAATAAATTTATTATTCTTTCTTGTTTGTCTTTCCATTACTCTTGGCATTTGACTTAAAAAATTTATATAGTCATTAATTGGTTTTGGATATCTAGAAACCATATTTTTTAAAATTTCTTCATCTCTATTTTCTCTAACAAAGGAATCTAAAATATTACTTCTTCTTATTAATAACTCATTATAAAAAATTGCAAGTCCACTTCTTTCTGCTGGAAATGGATACACTCTTTTCAAATTAAAAATTATTGCTATTATATAATTTGTAATAACTCTATTGATTCTTTCTATTTCATTCGGTTGATTTCTAGAGATATTAAAATCTAAATCAAAAGTTTCTCCAATCTCGTTCTTAAACTCTTCGTCTAATCTTATTTTAATATTGATTCCTTCTTTTTCAATTATTCCATAATGATCCCCAATAAAAAAGAATCTATTTGGATGAATTTTTTTATTTAAATTTATTGAATCATAATCAATTTTTATTTTAAAATTTTTAAAGAAATCTTTTGATACTGAAAAAATTACTGGTAACCTCTCAGTTATTTTCTCTTCTATATTTAATAATAATTCTTTTAAATAATTTTCCTTAAATAGCACCTCTTCTAAATTTATCTCAATCTCTCTTATCTTTTGATAATTCTTTTATAAACTCTTTATTATTCTTAAAATTCAGATTATTAATCGTAGTAAGAATAGTATATATTAAATAATTTATATAAGTTTTTCCTGTGTTATTTTTTCCACAGAAAATATTTAATCTATTTAGTTCTATTCTACCTTTTTTTATAGGTCCTAGATTTTCAAACATTACTTTCATACTATCCCTCTCTCTTTTTATTTACTATCTTAACTTTAGAAAAATTTCTATACTCTAAAGTTACATTCTCAAAATTTTTTATTCTATATTTCTTAGTATTCTTTCAAATATACTATCTAACAAATTAAATCTATTTTGGTATAAAGATCTTTTTTTAGATGGAATCTCTTCTATATTTTTTCTCTCTAATTTTTTAGGAAGTAACCACATACCATCTTTTTCCTCTCCATCTAAACTTGCCCAAAACTCATCATAATTAGCATGGACTTTTCCCTCTTTTCTCTTTCTATAATGGTCAGAAAAATATATGTGTTTCTCTCTACTTACTCCTAATACTCTATACTCTGGAAAAAGTAGATAAAGAATCTCTAATACCAATCTTTTAGGAAAAACTCCATACATATTTTTAGTAGCCTCTTTTATAAGATTAGTGTCTTCTCCCTTTTCTAATCCTTGTAGTCCCCCTATAATTATACTATCCTCTAAAAATCCAAAGGTAAGTTTAGCTAATGGTTTATCCTCAAAATTGTAACAAACTAATGTAAACTCTCCCTCTTTTTCATAAGATGGATACAAGTTTAAAGAAAGCTTATACTCACTATCATTTTTCCCTTGAAAAGTACAAAGCTCTAATTTCCCCTCTCTATATAGTCTATCTAATAATCTCTCTGGAAATCTTTTATCTAAAATTTTATAAGATGTAGTTATGGCTTTTACTTTATCTCTATTTATTAATGAATTAGTCAGATATGGTCTATGTAATTTACTACATAGACTAGGATATCTATATACCTCATCTCTTAAATATTTATGTGAAAGGATGAAATCAGCTATCTCTTTTGAATAACTATACATTAAGATATTTCTTCCAATATATTTTATACTTTTTTTATAATTATTAATTTCTCCCTTTCCTTTACCGTTTTTCATAACTGAATAATATAATTTTACTCCTTGTAACATGTGCTCTCTCCTAGTAATTATTTACTAAATTCTCCCACATATATTATACCTGTAATTAATGACAATTTTTGTCATTTTAGGTGTAAATTATATTACTTTTTTATTACTAAATACCTCTATTTTTAATCCTAAATCTCTTGACTTACTTCTACCAAATATTTACCATAATCAGTTTTTAATAGTGGCTCTGCTAATTTAAGTAAATCCTCTCTACTTATCCACCCATTTCTATATGCTATCTCCTCTATACATGCCACATAGTTTCCCTGTCTTTCCTGTATAGTTTCTATAAAGTTAGAGGCTTGTAAGAGATTTTTATGTGTTCCTGTGTCTAACCAAGCAAATCCCCTTCCTAGTAGATTTACTTTTAGAGTTTTTTCCTCTAAGTATAATCTATTTAAATCTGTTATCTCTAGCTCTCTCCTTTTACTTGGCTTAATACTTTTAGCTTTCTCTATTACTGTGTTGTCATAAAAATATAGTCCAGGTACTGCATACTTAGATTTTGGATTTTCAGGTTTTTCCTCTATTGAGATTACATTTCTATTTTTATCAAATTCCACTACCCCATATGCCCTTGGGTCTTTTACTAGATATCCAAAAATCTCTGCTCCTTTTTCTAATCTAGCTGCATTTTTTAAAATTGGAGAGAAGGCTTGTCCAAAGAAAATATTATCTCCCAAAACTAAAGCTACATTATCATTACCAATAAAGTCCTCTCCTATTATAAAGGCTTCTGCTAAACCGTTTGGTTTTTCCTGTACCATATACACTATTTTCATTCCAAGCTCACTACCATCTTGAAATAATTCTTCAAAACATCTTAAATCTCTGGGAGTAGAGATTATCAGTACCTCTCTTATCCCCGCTAACATAAGTACAGAAAGAGGATAATATATCATTGGTTTATCATATATAGGCAGTATCTGCTTTGATATACTCTTTGTCATTGGATATAATCTTGTCCCTGCTCCACCAGCTAATATTATTCCTTTCATATCTGCACTCCTTTTCTATATAAGATATTTTATTTTTAGATGAATATACTAACAACTATATTATATCATAAAATATCTAAAAAAAAAGGACAGTGTTTTCTATCTGTCCTTAAAATAGTAGTTTATTCTTTTATTATAAAATATAATAACTTTTTCTTATCTTTTTTTCATTATTTTAGTTATTTTTACTATTTTATATCAAAAAAGTGAAAAAATATAAAATTACATACGTTTTGAATATGCTAAAATATTAACTTTCAACACCTACCTTTAAAAGATATTTTACAAAGCCATAGGCATATATTTTTCAGATACATATTTATACCTTTTTTCTTTTAGAGATAGGTTAAATCTGATTTTACGAGGTCATCATCCTTGAGTAAGTCGGTATATTATAGAGTAGATAACTAAATTTATATATAGTTATAAGGTGGAAGCTTTAAATATCATTTTCTTTTTTTATTTATAATATTCTGATTTTAAATTATTGATTATTTCTCTCCTTAAAAATATTAAATTTAATACTCTTTTTTACTTAACACAACCACACCTAAAAATATTATTAAACTTGCTATTACAAACTGAAAATTTAAATCTGTATTTAATATTAATTTTGAAAATATCATTGTCCAAACTATATAAGTAATATTTAATGACATTCCTCTAGGAGCACCAATTAAATCAATTGCTTTATACCAAAATAGATAAGATAATGAACCTACTAATGCTGTTCCAATAAATAAAAATATAATATTGGTATTAAATATATCACTTACTAGTGGATATCCACTTACAAATGGAATAACTATTACTCCATAAAATATAGCAGATATTATCTGTCTTATACAGATAGCAACACTTGAATCAACCTCTCCATATTTCATAGAATAGGAAGCTATCACACATTCTAATGCCCATCCTAAAACACAAAATAAAGAAAAGAAAATTCCTAACATATAATGAGGATAAATACTTAAATCTATTGGAGAATAACTTAATAGTAATATTCCTATACCACTAACAACCACTCCTATTTTCATTCTCATATTTATTTTTTCTTTTAAAATTATAGCACTTAAGACTGTTCCAAGTGCTGGATATAAAGCTGAAAAACTTGAAGCATAAGCTGCTCCTATATACTTAGTTCCTAAAAGATAACCTGCCATACCTACTGGTCCACCTAGAATGGCTCCTATTATTAAAAATATACCTATTTTAGTTTTAAAAGGTCTTAATAGCTGAGAAATTTTCTTCTCTCTTATCAAGTTTAAGATTAACCAAATAGCTGAGAATAAATCATGTAAAAAAGCTCCAACTAAAGCTGTAATAAAAATATTTTCACTATAAGGTAAAAATATACTTGCCATCATTATAAAACTTATAATTACTGTATTTAATCCCCAACTAGCTCCAGATAAACTTCCTACAATAATTCCATAACTAAATCTATTCATAATAAGTCTATTTCTCCCAATCTTTGTTTTACATTATTAAATCTATCAATTCCATAACTTCCAAAAGTTACTCCTTTAGCCTCTTTTAATACTGTCCAAATACTCCATAAAAAGTCTTGATATATTTTATTTATATGTATTCTTAATTTTTCCTCTTTAGTAGCTTCTCTTCCAAAATAATAACTCAATAGTTTTTCTTCATTCTCTTTGCTAAGTTTACTTTCTATTGAAATAGCTGCTAAATCCCACATTGGATCATTTAATCCTGAATATTCCCAGTCTATTAAATATAATTTATTTCCTGATTTTACAAAGTTTTCTGGTACTGTATCATTATGGCAAGAAACTAATTGAATATCTAATTTTTCCATTTTTTCTTTTAAAGAAAATACTACTTTTTTTACCTCTTCATAATCTTTATAAAATTTCCCATTTAATTTTTGAGATAATTCTTCATATTTTTTCATCTCTTCAAATGGATTAAATATATTGTTAAATTCTATTTTTGAAGTATGTAATTTTCTTAAAGTTTTAGCCACTTCTTCTAAATAAAAAATTACTGTATCTGGATTTAAAGTTTGGGCATTTTCTATATATTTAGTAATTTTTACTCCTGTTTTCTCATTAAAAACTAATAAATTAGCATCAATTCCTAACTCTTTTATTTTTTTGCAATTATTTATTTCATTACTTCTACTTATTATTTCAGATGTTCCCTCTCCTGATTTTCTAAATACATATTTGTTATTTTTACTAAAAATCAGATAATTTCTATTTGTCATTCCCCCTAATGGTTCTATTTTTTCTATTTCCTTATCAAGATTTTTCATCTCTTCAAGAAAAACATTTCTAATTAATTCCACTTCTTTATCTTTTTCTACCTTTATTAATCTAGGTATTATTTTATCTTCAACATATTTTAAATGTTGAGAATTATTTATCTCTCCCCATATTAAGCTATCTATTCTTTGAATCCCTATTTTAAATAAAGAAGTTGTTTCAGAAATTGCATATTCATATGCAAAATCTTTATTGTTTACACTCAAATTAAATAAATAATTTAATAGAAAATATGAAATTTTAGAAATTCCTAACATCTCTCCCTGAATATTTTTTAGCTCTCTTCTATCTTTAGAAATTCTATATAGATATCCTTCCTTCTCTTCTACATATGTTTCATTTTTTTGCCCTTTTTCTTCACTTACTAAAATAACATTTGAATTTTTATTTTCCATAATATTTTTAAGAGCTCTTTCCTCATATAAAATATCACTATCTAATAGTAAAATATTTTCTTTTATTATTCCCTTCAGTTTCAATAGAGAATAATAACTTCCCTTTTCCTTATATTCTTGATTTTCCTATATTCTTGATTTCCCTAATATCCTTCATCCTTCGTTATATTCTTCATCTCTCTTTTAAATTCTATAGAATATAGTAACATGATTATACAAAATATATTGATACGTTATCAATGATTTTTGTCATGTATACAAAATTCATATAATAACGCAAAAAAGCACTCGACGTAATGTCGAGTGCTTTCACAATCAATAGGACTATTGTTATATGTGTGTATATGGAGAGAGTTGTAAGGGATTCAATGAAAGGGTCAATAGCCTACCGATTATTTATTGTCCTTGGATGCAGCATCATCAGCTTGTTTGCTGTGGTCTGCAGATTTGTCATCATCGGATTTAGCATCGGATGTGTTAGCAGCATCCTTGTCGCTGATCACGATGTGACCATCTACAACATCAGCCAACAAGTGTTTCGCATCGATGTGATCCAAGTAGTAATCTGTTACATTATCACGAATTTCGGATTCGATAACACGGCGTAATGGACGAGCGCCCATTGTTTTGTCATAACCTTGTTCCATCAACAAATCTTTAGCTGCGTCAGTTACATCTAAGGTAATTTGTTTTTTAGCCAAAGTTTTGTTAACTTGGTCGAGCATCAAATCAACGATTTTCTTCAAATCTTCTTTGCTCAATTGATTGAATTCGATAACAGCATTGAAACGATTCAAGAATTCAGGACGGAAGAATGGAGCAATGCGGTCCATTACATCGACTTTGTTTTCATCATCATTGTCACTGCCATAACCGAAACCTGCATTGGATGTAGCAATGATAACAGTATTCTTGAAGTTTACTGTGTTACCTTGACCATCTGTTAAGCGACCATCGTCCAATACTTGAAGAAGTAATGTAATAACTTGAGGGTCTGCTTTTTCGATTTCGTCGAACAATACGATGGAATATGGATTACGACGAACGCGTTCAGTCAATGTGTTGGAGTTATCTTCGTAACCAACATAACCAGCTGTAGCACCAATCAATTTGGAAACTGCTGTGCGATCACTGTATTCGGACATATCCAAGCGGATGATAGCATCTTTGTTACCAAACATATCAAGTGCTAATTGTTTAGCCAATTCTGTTTTACCAACACCAGTAGGACCTACGAATAAGAAGCTACCGATTGGACGGTTACCTTCGTCAAAGCCTGCACGGTTACGACGAATTGCTTTAGAAACAGCTTCTACTGCTTTGTCTTGACCGATAACATGAGCTTGTAAACGAGATTTCATATCTTTCAAACGTTCAATATCGGATGCACCCATTTGAGAAACAGGGATACCAGTCATACGTTCTACCGCTTCGGCTACATCGTTAACCTTAGCCACTACCTTTTGGTTATCAGTATGCTTGTCGATTTCTTCTTGCAATTTTTGAATACGCATCTTTTCGTTAATAGCGGATTCGTAATCTTCTTTTTGAGCAAACTCTTCTT
>OGHK01000374.1_pt1 | contig 47501 bp, 26 predicted proteins | sample 1571411 | NCBI WGS metagenome assembly OGHK01 (sample SAMEA2582043, study PRJEB24529) | metagenome | biome: Human gut stool | place: China | collected 2011 | reverse complement strand
TAAGCGAGACCGGAGTTCGCATTCGAGTTGTTGCCAGACCGAAGAACACAGCGGCCTCTACTACCACTCATCCAGAAACCGGCAGCATAATGGGTCACATACATGCTTGTGTCTGTCTTGTGAACTCGACTCGGAAGGACATCACATTTCGCTCCATGTACGATACGCACAACACAATTCCCGTTGGATGATTCAACCGTTTTGACTGTGCGCTCCGTTTTTGTAACAGGGTCGTAAATATGAGCGGTGTAATCAATCGGATATGAACTGTCATTCTCCGTACATTTGGCTTTATAAAAATCTTCATAAGTCGGGACATTGAACGCAATGTAGTCCATCCATTCGGAATCACAGCCTACATAGTGCTTTAATCCCAAAATGGAGTTAAGGTTGTTCCCTACATTATAGGAATCTCCCATACCAACGTTATCCTGTTTGTTCAGGATAGCGTCATGCACACCGTTGCCGACTACCGACTGTTCATTGGTCGTTCCGTTCAACGCCCACCACAAGTTACTGACTTCTTTGTGCTGCTCGTAGTCCTGCAACTGGTAGCCCGGTCCTCTCATGCGGCAGATATTCTGAAAGTCCTTGGCAGTGTAGTTCAATGTGCCGATTGGCATTTCAAGCGGATTGCCCTCACTGTCATATTTCCATTCATTTGAGGTTACGGATGTTCCGTTACCTTTCTTTGAACGTACATCGCCGGATAGGCTTCTCGGCATCTTCAAGCCGTCTATGGTGATTGGATAGACACCGATAAGGCTGTCATTGTCGCCTACGGTATGCTCTGTCCATTCAGGTTCTATGGCTTCGATGTTGTCACTGTCCACAGTCAGACACTCAATGTCCCCGATGTCACGGAAAGAGGTGAAGTAAAACCACTTTGCACCGCTTGGCACATCGCAGAAGATGTAATCTCCAATGGAGAAGTCAAAATAAGTGTGGCTGACAGACATGATGAATATGCTTATCGCTCGGTTGTTCTCGTCCGTGAAGACACCTCCGAGGCGCGCATGATTCAATCCCGGCCATCTTACCTGCTTCATGCCTTTCACATCCATCCTGTAACTGTTGGTGTTGGATGCGGTGGCTATCACATCCTCACCAAGAATTTCACCGATAACGGCATCATTCGCATAAACACCGGTATTTTCCCGGTATAGCAGCTCTGACAGCTTCGCCTTTTTGCTATGCAACGCAGTTGAAAGCGGTTCGGATTCAGTAACGGACGGAATGTAATATTTCGCCTGGTTCTTGTAGTCATTCACTCCCTTGTACCAATGATGAGGGGCGTGCCAAAATATGTCAAAGCCCTCTCCTGCAGAATCGGACACATCAAAGCTGCTTCCGTCTTTCAGGTAGTTGAAATCCGTATCGCTTACCTGTACGCCCTCCATTTGGTTCTTCTTGGTGTTGTAAGAACATTTATAGGCATGGCATCCTTTCTGTATGGCAAGCATATGTCCGCTCGGAATGTAGGTGTTCCCGTAATCCGCCCCGGTCTTGTTTTCCGGATTGCTGTACCTTTCACAAGAATCACTCTCCACTACATCGCTGATTTTTACAATGGAGAATTGCGAGTTGTGAAGTTCAAGTTGGGGAAAATAGGCGGCAAACGATTTTATTTCGTCTGTTTCCACGAGTTCGCTCAAAATCCAACGCCCGGTAATACCGCTGCACTGCTCCTTTTCATCGTAGGCGTTTCCGTTTGCATCAAGTCCGATTGCACCGCTTTCCTTGATGGAACGCAACAGTCTGACGCTGGCGGTTGCATTCACATTGGGAATGCGGACGGTCTTGAGCGCACTCGCATTGACTATTTGTTCCAACAAGGTCATGGCATCCACATACGGACACTCATTGACAAATATCTTTGCTACCTTGGCTACGCCGCCGAGTGTCAGTCCGCCGGGATAGGTAAGGTTGGGCAGGTTGTTCAGCACGAGTTCCGTTATTGTTTCCGGAAGCGTAAGTTTGTCTATCGGCGATGTTTCAGCCAGTGTGATGGCAGAAAGTCCAGTATTGTCGGCATATACGGAAACCAGACGAGGACACTTCGATGCGTTGACGGTCTGCACTTCTGTGTTGCGCACATCAAGAATGCGCAAGAACGGCATATCACCCAAATCAAGGTTGGTCATATAGCCTGTGTTACCGGGCGACATCGTCCAATTGCCATGAGACTCTCCACCCACATACAATTCCTGCAACAACGACATCTTGGGCAATGTGTTTCCAAATTGGGGGTCGATACTGATTTCACTCAAATCAAGCATACTCATTCGGTCTGCCTGATAGATGTATAGCATAATGTTTTCTCCGTGTTGAAAGTTTGTGAAAACACCTTCTTCTCCGGCTTTAAGGTAAATTCCTTCCGTGATATTTCCGCTGTCATTACCAATGCCAAAATATCCGCTCTTTGCTGCCTTGAAACGGATGACGGCACCTTCTTTTGCACCGATACGTCCACCGATATAACCACTCTCCGCCTTGAAGTCGCCGCAGCGGTAGTAGCCGTCACGGATGCGCCAACGTTGTTCAATAAATGCCGGTAGTGAGGTTAGACCCAAGCCTTGCAGGGCATAGAAATAAAGGTCGCTGTACCCTGTATATTTAATATACTTGCGTTCTCCGTCATAGCTTGATACCACTTTCTGCCATTTCTTCAAGCGTTCTGTCACGAAATAGTGCATAGCCCCTTTAGGTGAGAAAGGACCCGCGCCTATACCGAGCGTGTCAGGCAGGGAGCGCATGGTGTCGGCTATGGCCGACAAGGTAATGGTATTGCCGTTTTGGTCAACTTCCATAGTCTGCTGTCCTCTTATATCGTTCCACAGCACAGAACCTCGTCCTGCGTATGCACTGTTTGTCAAATCGCCGGGGTCAACTTCTGCGTCAATGGTCTGTCCACCGTCATTGTCCTTTCCGTTGCAGGTGTCGCAGTCATATACCTTGTTGCAGTACATTCGTCTTGCCTCCATGCCGTTTGCTCCGCTATATATACCGTCTTTCACGCTGCATCCGTCCTCCAAGAAGAACATGGGCTGCATATTCTTCGCCTGTTGGTCAACGGCGGCAAGGTAGTCGGTAAACAGGTAGTACGATACCAACGAATAAGGACTGATGTATTTCCACATCTTCGTCTTCCATATCTCCTGCCATTTTCCTGCAAGTTCTTCCTTGGCATAGTCGCAGCTGTCGCAGAATTTCAGCACCTGATACAGGTCGAACGGCACTTTCCGTCCCATGGCCAAATCTATCTGCAACTGGTCATCGTCAATCATACACTCGAAGTAACGTGTCCACATCGGGTAGGTTTCCTGTCCAAGTTTCAGTTTGGTAACCCAAGAGGCCTCGGCGGTGGTCGGCTCCATCATGTCGGCAATGCTTCCCACTCCCTGCCACCAGTTCATGGCATCATAGGTCAGAAGTTCGTAACCACTCACGGGGTTAAGTACTTTCCCGGTAATCTGCCATTTGCCACCAACCTGTTTCATTTCTCCGGTTTGTGCAGTCCATTCACCTCTCTCATATGCCATAAAGCGATAATCCTGTCCGCAATACAATGATAAAAGATATAGTTTATCCTTATTTGTTGTTCCATCATTCTTGAAACGAGCTTCTATCTGGTCAAGATTCTCTTCTTCTTTACCAAAGTATTCTACAAAGTCTCCATAATTGATGCAACCTTTATTGTATCCGGGAGTATCTTTAAAACCAAGCGCAACCTGTTCTCCTTTGTCTTCTTTCCAGTTTCCTTTGGCGTGAAACCATGCATCGGTAAGGCTTTCTTGTGTCGCACGGAATGCGGCAATGGGATGATTGGCTGTCGAATGGTTCATCTGCAATCCTTTCAACGAGACATCGCTTTTTGTCCAAGTGCCGTCAAATGCACGCTGTGCCGGAGTAAGGTAATCACTTCCAAGAGCACGGAAAGTGGCATTCATCAGGTCGCATACACCGCAGTCGTTTGCCCCGGAACTGTCAGAATAGTCCACCTTTACTGTGATAATCTTCACAGGAATAGTATTTTCTCCTACACGCACATAGCCTATTTTCATAAGTTCGTATGAAATTCGGGCATCTTCGTTGTCATAGTCCGGGTAGATAGGTGTAACTTCCCAACCTTCATTTTTCTGAAGATAGAAGCGGTCGTTCTTGATAGGTCGCTTTGCCGATGTTGTTCCCTGTCTTCTCCATTGTACATTGATTGCCTTGAAACTTCTCCATGGTCGTTTCGGGTCGTAGTAGAATAGTGTACATTTGAATTTCTTGCTCGTATCTATGTCACCGTCAAATGTGTCAAAGGTCTGCTGGTCTGCCACCACTACATAATAAGGCATTCCCTTGGCAGAAAGGGCTTCTATGGTGGGGCGGTTTTGCGTGTCAAGCACGTTCTCTTTCTCGTATTCCACAACCATGGCAGTGGTGTCTGTCAGTTTGCACAAGTAGTTTTGGAACGCCTGTGCCCATTCATAATGACTCTCGTAGGCAAGCATATAGTACAGGTATAGGTCTCCTTCCGTACCGTTGAACGTAACGGTTCTGTTGTTAAGGATTGCACCACTGTCACTGATATAACCGATACAGCCCACTTCTTCTCCGTTCAAATACAACTTCATGCAGGAGTAATTGCTTCCACCCCGTGATACATAAATGGTGGACGGTTCGACAACTACTGCCATCGTGATTTTCTCGCCAGAGCGAAAGCTGCGCTCAACTAAGGCAGGCTGTCCTGTTTTACAGTAGAGAGCAGCTTTGTTGCCGCATACATAGAAACCTGCACCGCTATCAGCATCATAGCACTCTATGAGTTTTGAATCTGCTTCCTTGATGTTCTTGGTGGCAAATGCGAATTGGACGGCACAACCTGTAGTCCGTTCGGTGGCAGAGTTCCCGAAAGGGTAGTAATCCAATATCTCTGCTTTCACATTCTCTGCTATGCGAAGGCATCGTTCGCCCAAGTAGTCCACGAATCCGTTGCTTGACCAGTTTGCGCCCCTTACATCCATAGTTATGCCGTTGTTTTCTATGGTATGGTCGCTCTCGCTGTTGCTGCGCGCGGAAAAATCATATCCGAACAAAGCTCCGTCCTTGATGGCCATGTCAATGGCACTCCCTTTTACAATTACCTTGATTTCATTGGTGGACACATTTCCGCTCTTGGCATGTACGGTAATGCTCTGGCTTCCGTCCGTGCTGTATCCGCTTATCTGCTTGTTCACGGTAAGCGTTTCGGCAATCATGGCTTCCACGGATGTCACTTTCTCATCGTCATAGAAGACATCCACGTGCGTTTCCGTTTTACCCGATGTGTATGCTGCGACCTCTATGGTAAGGTTATCATACAGGCGGAGCGTACCGTTGTTGGTGTCGTTGAACCGGATTGCCACGATAGGAGTGGTGTCCTCGGCATCAATACACATGATAGCAGAGTAAATGGTATTGCCCCTTACTCCTGATTTGTTTTCCGTTCCGTAAATGCGTACCGGGTATGCCCCATGTGTCATCCGTTCGCCGCCGCCGAATACATTACTCGGATTGATGGATATGCTCTTGGTGTAACTGTCATTGACTGTTGCCTCTCCCAGTTTCTTCCATTCCCCGTTGTAGAGCATTTCCACTGTGGCACGTATGGATGAGGTGTTGTTTGGGAATTTGTAGAACTGTCCTATATTTTTTGCTGTGCCTCCTACGGTCAATGCGGTGCTGCTTGTGTAGTTGAGCGGCATAGGCTGTTCAACTGTAATATCCACAGCAACAATGGTAATGGCTTTCTTCTTGGTGTTCCCGTCCGCATCGGTAGCCTGAACAAAGAAACTCTTGGATGCGGCACTGCTGAAGTACTCAGTAAAGTCAAGTTCAAACTTGTAGTCCGTTGCACTTGCTGAGCCGGTTTCGTTCATTGCCTCGCTATACAGGGTAAGTCCTGTGCTTGCATCAATGATTGAAACATTACGGATAACGCCAAGCACTTCGTTACCGTCCGGGTAACTGACACTACGCAAAGCTACATTAATTTTTATCTCGGAACCGAACGCCACAATGGGGGCGGCTTCCTCAAAGTAGATGGACAGGGTGCTGTCCTCGCTCGAACCTCCGCCTCCTCCATTTTTCGGAATCTTAAGTACTACATCTTCTATCTGTCCCCCGTTCAGGTTCACGGCTTTGTAGTAGATATATTCCTCATCGCTTTCTTCGTCAAATCCTCCGATTGATTTTTCCTGCATGGCGTATGCGCCTCCTGTGGAAAGGGCATCTTTCCCTCCTTCTTCCGGTTTATCGGATGTTTCCACGTTGCTTCCTCCGCCACCGAATGCTACCCATGGTTTCAAGTCCTCCGGTGTTATGTCGCTCGCTTCACGTGTAAATTGGTAGGTGAGCCACACGGGTGCACCGTTCTTGTCGCTTTCTGCAGTCTTGAACGTAAGGATGATACCGCTTTTAAGATAAACTTCCCCATTCTCCTTTTCAAAGTCTGACACGGCTTTGATGGCTGTTGACAAAGTGTATTCCACATTTCCGCACAGAGCATTTACATTGATTATATCGCCTATGCCCTTGCCACCACCTGCTCCGAAATCGCTCCAGTTGTTTTCTTTAAACCAGTCCGATGTATCAGTCCATTGTTTGGAAACCCATCCGGATTCCGTCAGGAAGGTCAATACAACACCTGGTATTTTCAATACCGGGGAATATTCGGAGGCGGAACACCGGTCAAGGGCAACGGAGAATGTTATCTCCCTGTCCGCAAGGTCAAACAGTTGGTTGACATTCACAATGCTACGCGCCACGATTTGCTTGTTTTGCGAAAGTATGGTTTTCCTGTTTTCTTCCACCTGCTTGATGTCTTCCTGTAACTTCGCACCTTCATCGCCGGGAAATGCCGTTGAACTTGTATGTCCGAGAGCGAGGTCTGAACCGATGACGGTCAGTTGCGTGCCGCTCCAACGGTAACTCTTTCCATCCTCTTTGCAGAGGAAAACTTTTCCTGAATAAGGAATCCGCCCATTCATGCTTACCGAACCGAAATTGTCGGCATCCAGCCAGTTGTTGTAATAGGTGGGGGCAGAAACGGTTTCCCCTGTATTGGGAGCATACGAGATGACAAAGCAACCGTTGGTCTTGTCATAAACGACGTTGCATCCCTCATCGGTGGAACTCTTGTCAAGGCTTGCCGTTTGGGTGGTAATACCGGTAACGATTTTCTGAAACTCAACCGCATCATCCACGTATGCGGGCAGGTGTCGGCTCGGTATCTTGCCCAGTTCGTCCAAAGGGGCAAGCCCGCCGTTTTCCCCCTTTGAGTTCTTGAATGTATTCAGCTGACCGCTGACTTCATTGGCTTTGTCACTTGCTTTTTTTGCTGTGTCTTTGACAGTATTGACTTGCCCTTGCAGTGAGTTGACGCTGTTTCCGAGAGTGGTCAGTTGTGTATCCTGTGCCTTGTCTTTTCCCTCAATGTCGGTCACATCGTCTTGCAACTTGGTAATATCCCCCTGCAATTTTTCAATGGCTTCGTTATACTCTCCGCTGTCAATGGTCGGATTGCCGCCGCTATGCCCGGTCGGCACCCATTCTCCTCCATCTGCAACATAAATTGGGGCTGGCAATGAAACTCCTACAAGTGCCCACCAGCCGTCATGCGGAAAAGGATAAGCTGCTTTTAACTTTTCAATGGTAGTGTACAGACCTTTTCCTGCTCCTTTGATATTTTTGGCTTCAAGCCAACCATCTACGACAACATTTCCTTTCAGATGGGTTTTCCCTTGGACAGTGGCATCGCCTCCTATTGCCGTATTGCGACCTACTGATACATCACCATCTATATGCTTTGATTCGTAACTCATATTAATACAGATTTTGCCAATTCGTTCAATGCGGAACTTTTCTCCGCATCACCGAATGTCGTTAATACTAATGCAGCTATGGTATATACCACAGCGTTGTAACATCGTCCGCAAATTTCTATCGCACCGTATTTGTCAATCTTCGGATAAGGTAGATATACGGCACGGCTTACTTTTGCTTCTGTCGTTTTGCATGAATAAAATTCCATCACTCTTCCTTCCGGGCGTATGGATATGGCACAGACAGGGCGTTGGTACGTTCCCCTGATACCTTTGAATCGGGAAGATTGTCTTGCATATTCCGGGTCATCGGTATTTATGGGATAAAATACTGCACGTTCCCAGTCATCCATTTGGAAAACGACAAAACGCATGAAATCCTCCGGAAGCAGTATCCATCCGCTTTCATGTTCTTTCCAAAATATAGCATCACCGAAGTTGTGTCCGCCGTCAAGCAGATAGGGAGGTGCGGAACTGTGTACACGCTTCACGGCTTCCACAATCTTGGACTTGATGATGTCGTTGAGTGCAAGCGTGTCCACATCACCGATTGCTGCCAATGTGTCACTTACCATGTTTTGGTCAAGTGCGATACGGACATCTTTCGCTATGTCGTCAAGTTGATAGACTGTCATACTCTTTTATCCGGTTATGACAATCCCTCAAACTCAATTCCGTTTGCGGCTGCCTGTTCAGTAATTGCTTTCATGCTGCGCATGGCTGTTCGGCTGATGCCGAATGTATCGGCAAGATAATCTTTTGCTGCGGACAGGTCGCTCACTTTCACTTTTTTCAGGGTTGGGTTATTTCCATCTGTGGTTTCTCCGTCCTGACTGTCTTCTCCTGTTACTTGGTTATCGACAGTTGGAATTTCTTTATCTTGCAGATTTTCTTCTGTTTTTGCATTTATCTTTTCACTTTCATCCTGCATACTGTGTAGCCGGAACAACTTTCCAAAATTGTAATGTTTTTCGATGGCACGCATTATGTCCTCGTTGTCTGTTGTAAACAGGCTGCTACCGTTAGACAGAGGTGTGAACGAAATATGCAGGTTCTTCTTACTTGGAAGCACTACGTTGATACTCACGTTGGTGTTCGCTTTATAGGTTTTAATCATATACTTGTAAATTAAAAAGGGATGGGACTCCTTATCCCATCCCCGGTTATTGATTTCTTTTTGTGGATTATTAAGGCTCTTCAACAGGAGCTTTGGCAAGACGCATTCTTGCATGTGCTTTTGCATAGCGCAAGTACAAGCAGCTTACTTCTTGGATTACTACCGCATCGGTACGGCGGATACCGGCTTTCTGCAAGTCAAGTACGTTTCTTGCCCAAGAGATATGTGTTTTCTTCGACAGGTATTCCGGGTCCATTGCAAAGCCGCAGTCGCTCATGCCATTCACGTCAAATAGTTCGTGATGAATGGTCAGTACCTCTCCGAAATCGGTATCCCAAGATTTGAATTTCAAATTCCAAACCTCAACAGTGTCTTTCAGGCGGAACTTCTCACTCTTGATTTTCGAGAATGCAGACAGCATATCGCTACCGCAGAAAAGGATTTTGCGTTTGTTGCCGATACCTGTACCCACAAAGAGGTCTTTGGTAATATCCACAAGGTTTTCATCGGTAATGATGGCGCACTGCTTGTCCGCATTCCATTCGCCCACTTCGATGTCTTTGCCAGCCATCCACCATATGCCGCCTGTAAACCAAGTGTTCATACCGTCCTTGGCAATATGCTTGATGACATTCTTGACACCGAACAGATAGGTATTCTCCATGGCGAGGCGCATATCATATACACCGTCCTCCTCAATGTCCGAGAAATTCCAGTTCACTTCCTTGGCGGCAATCTTGTCAAAGGTGGACTGCTCTACCTGAATCATGAAGTTCTGACAATACTGGGTTTCAGGCATCGGGATATTGTTGAAGCGTCCTGTCTGTACATCCAACTCACCACAAGCCTTACCCATACGAACAAGTGTTGTTCCTGAAGGAATCTCCGGTACAAGGATTGGTTGTTTACTCGAACTGTCCATGTCACCGTTAACAGCATACACGGTTGGTAAGTTTGTTGAGCTATCTTTACCGCATACACATAATACAAGGTCGGGAACATTGCTGTCTTCCAGCCCGTATTTTGTTCCATCCGGCTTCGTAATGGCTTTCACACCTACTACTCGAATGGTATCATCCAGAGTAAACATGTTCAGGTCATCTACCGGAAGGGAGGTGCTGGCTCCGTTCAGCATCTTTTCTACTTTCTTGTTGGTACTGCACTTGATTTCTCTTGTGCCTACGCTGTAATACTTAACTTCGAAAGAGTTTGTACTACTTGATTTTGCATAACGGCTGATTTGGTCGATAGGAGTTGCCATCGGACGTATCTTCACGATACGTTTGTCCACATCGCTCAAATAAAAATTTGAGTCACCATCCGTTCTGCCTGCGGTTTCCGTTGCGATACCGTCTGTTCCGCCCGTACCGTCAGCTCCGGCTGTTGTTTTACCTGCATCAGGGAGTTCGGAGGCGTTGGCCATGAACACACCGCTTGATGCGCCTGTCACAAATGCCAATACCATCAGCATGATGCGACACAGAAAACTTGTTGCTTTCTTCATTGCTCTTTTAATTTTTGAAAAGTGAATAAATAGAATTGATTTTACTTGTTTGTCCTGCGTTTTTCTCCGCCACGTTCCCAAATGTTCTGAGTTCCGTAGTTTTGGTCAATGACACCCAAATCTGGCATTTCTCGTGAGCCGCCTTTGCCTCCGCCGTTCTTGCTGCCGAGGTTGGCTGTACCGTCATTCTTGCTGCCCTTGCGCAACTTTTCTTCAATCTTGGTGTTGCGGCCTCTTACTTCGCCCTCATGGTCTGCCTGTTCCACATCGCTGTCATGCCGGATGGCTTTGAGTGCCATTGCCACGCTCTCACGTGTGAACTTGCCCATGATTCCGTCACGCACAATGCCGACAAGGAAATCCATTGCACTGTCAATGTCCTCATCAGATAGTCCTTCATCTTGCTGCATGGTTTCAAGGGTGGTCAAAGTCTCGTTGAGGTTCTTCTGATACTCTCCCTCGTACTCTTTCTCTTGGGCGATGCGTTCTGCAAACTCCTTATTGGCGGCTGCAAGTGCCTCCTGCTTTTCGGGGTCTTCAAGTGCGGCCTTGAAATCATCCCCGAATTTTCGCACCATACCGATGATAGGGTCTTCGCCCTTTCTCCAGTCGGTAAGAAAAGCGGCACTGCGCGGGTTGCTTGCAAATAAGTCCGAGAGAGCTTTTTCTCGCTCACGGTATCCAGACAATTCGTTGTCGTAACTGTCGTAATCGTCATTGGTTTGACCAAATAACGCTTCATCATCGGCAAACTCCTTGTCGGGATACTTTGTTTTCAACCGTTCCATGTATCTGTCCCGGTTGCTTTTAACTTCCGTATTCTTAGGCATATACTGTAAATAATTAATGTTGTCTGAAACTTTGAAGCAAAAATAAGCTAAGATACACGCATTCTATGTTTATCTTTTTACGCTCCAATAGGTAACTTTGGTACACGGTTAAAGCTGTAATTTGTTGTAGGAATGAAACATAAAGGGGCATTGATGGAGTACTTTCAAGAACGTTCAGACGACTTGATGAGGGCGTACGATGAATATATTGAATCGTGCGACTATATCCGTATGCCTGATGTGTACAACAACATTGTCAATATGCCTTCACGCCGTTTTTGGGTAAGCGATATTCGGGCAGCTCTTGTGGTATCAGCGATGATGAAGGGCAAGGCGCATTTGGAGAAGATGTGTCCGTCCAAACGTGAAATGTACGAAGAAATCTATAGCCGTGTCATGGTAATGTACACCGATTACCCCGATAAGACTATTTCTGAACTATGTTCTATGGTTGTCATGCAGCCCGCCCCTAAATTCTACCTCACGCCTGGTAGTGCAAAGATTATGGTTTGTAAAGCAAGGAAAGAATGGGTAAGACGAAAACAACAAAGGCTGTTTCGCTTTTAATTTCAATCATTGTATGCTGCTTGGCTTTGCAGGATATTCAAGATTGGTCAGAAGTCGGTATCTTCAAAGATTGCGGACCGGGGTGTCGTATGTCATATCCATTTTATCATGTGAATATAATTCACGCCGCACTTAATGCGTGGTGTCTGCTTTCGGTCGTATTCATATACAATGTGTCATTATGGCGCTTGGTATTCGCATACATTTCCGCCGTATCTGTTCCAGTACTCTGTCTATCCAATATTCCTACGGTTGGACTTTCAGGGTTAGTATTTGTACTGTTCGGTTCTGTTTCTTTCGAGGTAGAAAGAAAGGTCTATTATCAATTATGGATGGTTGTCTATCTCGTCATCGGTTTTCTTTTTCCCGGCACCAATGCGTGGGTACACTTGTACTGCTATCTCGTAGGGTGTTTGGCGGCATTGTTGAACAAACCTGTAAAAATCGGTTAATATGCAGGAGGAAATCAGACTTATCATCGAAGAAAACAACCGCCGAAACGCAGAGGTGTATGCACGCTTTGACCCAATTGGCGGGTTCGGTTCGGTTGGGGAACGTGTAAAGGTCTGTATAGAGGACTTCCCGATACGCACCCAATACCTGCCTGTCGAAATGATGGATGTACCGCTTGTTCGGCAACTTGTCGAATGTGGCTCTGTCAAGGCATTCTTGCAGGAACTTGGAAATGCCAATGAGGAAGATTATGAAAGCGACCGGCTCAAAGTAATAAGTCAGTTTGTGCGCATACGTAACAAATATGACTTCCCTTTTTGGGCGGCAACATTCGTCTATATTAAGAACAAGGGGGGAGGCGAAGATGTGTTATTTCGCCTTACTCGACCGCAACGTCGTTTCGTTGAAAGGTTGGAACGATTGCGAAAAGCTGGTAAGCCTATACGCCTTGTTTTGCTGAAAGCACGGCAATGGGGAGGTTCTACTACTTCGCAAATATATATGGCATGGTTGCAGTTGGTTCATAAAGTAGGACTGAACTCACTTATCATCGCCCATCAAGGTGCGGGTTCGGACGAAATTAAGGATATGTTCGACCGTATGATAAAGAACTATCCGGTGGATATGCTGCACAAGCTGGGTGAAACCTACAGCGAGAATGAGCCTAAAATGGTTGGGGTCGGTAAGTCGGGCAGTATTCATCGTGTACCGCAACGCAACTGTAAGATTAAGATTGGTACTGCCGAACGACCTGACTCCTGCCGTGGTGGAGACTACAACCTTGTGCATCTGTCCGAGGTCGGACTATGGAAAGCGACAGATGGGAAGAAGCCCGAAGACATTGTGCGCTCTGCCTGTTCGGGAGTGCTGCTGCGTCCATATACAATGATTGTATATGAAAGTACAGCCAATGGTACAGGTAATTTCTTTCAAAAAGAGTATGACGATGCTAAGAACGGAAAATCCCAGTTCGAGGCAATGTTCGTGTCGTGGTTTGACATAGAACAGTATTCGTTGCCTCTTGACGATGTGGAAGCTTTTGCACAAATGCTGTATGCAAACCGTGAGAATGACGGCATACCTTCATCCCGTGAGGAAAACGGCAAATATCTGTGGTGGCTGTGGGAGAAGGGCGCAACGCTTGAAGCTATCAATTGGTACATACAGGAACGTGCCAAATATACCGAACACGGATTGATGGCGGCAGAGTTTCCTTCCGATGATGTTGAGGCGTTCGTTCATTCCGGCGCACGTGTGTTCGACAAATACAAGGTCGAGAAACTTAAAGCATCATGCAAGCCTCCACGATATGTAGGAGAAGTATATGCCGATGGTGATGAGGGGAAGAAAGCATTGCAAAACCTCCGTTTTGTTGGTGACAGCCAAGGCTTGCTACATATTTGGGAAATGCCTGAGATTTACGATGACGAAGTGGTAACCGACAGATATTTGACGGTGGTCGATGTCGGTGGGCGTTCCAATAAGGCTGACTGGTCTGTCATTGTCGTGTTCGACCGTCTCTTCATGAATGACGGAGGAAAACCCACCGTTGTGGCGCAATGGTACGGACATATAGATATTGACCTTTTGGCGTGGAAAGCGGCACAGATAGCGGCTTTCTATGACAATTCCATGCTTGTGATTGAGAGCAACACACTTGAAACACATGACAAGGAAAGGCAGGTGGACGGAGACCAATCCCAATTCATTCTCAATCAGATTAAGGATGTTTATCCCAACCTGTACGCACGCAAGCAGTCGGAGGAGGCTATTCGGGAGGGATTGCCAGTGAACTACGGTTTCCACACCAATATAGCCACAAAGCCGATGGTAATCTCAACCCTTGTGAAAGTCATCCGTGAGAGCCTGTATGTTGAGCGTGATGCCCGTTGTCTGGACGAATATCTGTGTTATGAGAAGAAACCGAACGGGGCGTTCGGGGCGATTATCGGTAAACACGATGACTTGTTGATGACCCGTGCCATTGGTCTGCACATCTGTTTCTTTGAAATGGATATGCCTAAATTCGTACCTCGTGTGGGAAGATATATCAGCAGGAAGAAAAAAGCGGTATCTGCCGCAACAATATAGTTTAACAATTTAACAATAGGAAAGATGAACATCTTTAAGAAAATCCGTGCTTCACTCCGTTTGCGTGAGGCAGTAAGACAAGCCGACAAGGCACATCGTGAGAATGGACAACGCTACTATGTAATGCCGACAAGTGGCGTGAGTGGACAACTTGTAATTATGGATAGGAACAATTTCCGTAAACTCAAGCAGAAGCACTATATCAACCATAATACATTCGTCAGAGACCTCGAATTTGAGTGTTTCTATTGCACTCCGTACAATAACGGTGCAGGTAAATTATCTTCGGCTGTAATGGCGAAAAAACGTAATCAGTATTACTCATGGTTGGAAGCAATCGGCAAATCAAGAAAAAATGGGAAAGTACGGAAATATTGACGGTATAGCAACACTTACCAACGACCCGCTCGCACTTGACAATATCAATAAGTTTAAAGTCGGGGACCGGGTGATGTGCAACGATAATGGTGTCATTGGTACGGTCAAGGAATTGGATATTCCGAACGAAGCCTGTATTGTTGATTTCGACAATGGAGAGGAAGATGTCTGGATAGAGAAATTCCAACTGTCCAAAGAATAATAAATAGACATGAGGGTGTATCAAATTGAATATATTTGGTACACCCTCATTCTTTATCCGCTAAGCATGGGCTAATTTGATTCTTTTCTCGTTGCCTCTTGACCAAATGTCATCTTCGCTTTGTCCATATGTCGCAAGCTGTTCTATTTCTTTCTTTTGTTGTTCCTGCCAAGGCTCAAACTCTATAATATCTCTCATAAGCCATGAATCCCACCGTCCTCTGAAACAGATACCCCGGTCATCAAGGTACACATCGGCTATGATTTTTCCGCTTGTATGTTCCGGTTGATTCGGGTTTTCGTTTATATGGTCGTATGAAATATTGTTTTCTGCCAACCACTTTTCCAATTTTTCAGTTTTCTTGCGTGTCGTGAAGATGATGATAGTCCATCCGTTTTTCTTTAGGGTGGCTGTACCTGTATCTGCGTTCGGTATCATCTGCCCAAACACATCCTCGCCTTGCCAACCTTTACTGTAGTCATGAATGACACCGTCAAAGTCTATACAAATAGTTTTCTGTTCCATGATGTCGTTAAATTAAAATTATTGCCTTATTGCATTATTCAGTTTGTTCACGGCCTGCATGTTCGCACCTTGTTGCGCTTGCGCCATCAGTTCGGGAGAAAGACCGTCAGGCATTTTACCCTGTTCCAATTGCTCTTTCTGCGACTTGATGCTCTGTAATAGTTCATCGGCAAACGGGAAGTCGCCATGTTCAAGTAGTTGTTCCACGCTGATAGCTTGTGCTTGCCACAACTGTATGAGTATGTCGTTGGCAAGATGCCTGTATGCAGGGGTAGTTGTACTTTCTGTGATGCTCAAGTCAAACTCCACGTCTCGTATCTTTTTCGGGTCGTATTCAATTTGCGCACCGCTCCGTCCGGCAATGTTGAACACGCGCTTACTGTCATAGAACTGCTGTATATTTTTTACATCCTTGTATGCACTATCTACCACAAAACCGCTGAAACATTCCAACAGGTCAAGCAAAGTGGTAGTGGCATTCTGCGTCTGTTGTTGGAAATGGGCGGCACTTTCACCCGAAAATCCAGGCTTGCCTTGTAATGCTCCTGTTACACCTGAAATGTCTTCAAAGAACTTCAATTGAATATTCAGCAGTTCAGCAATGCCGATGTTGGTCGAATTGTTGGCCACTTGTTCCGGCACACGTCCGCTCTTGCTCGGTCTATAGACAATCACACCGTTGAACTCAGCCCAGCTTTCCGCAATGTCGTCAATGCTCACTCCGTCCGGCAGACAATCATCGGGCATCATCAGTACCCCTTTGGCACTCGCACGCATTATCCAGTCATAAAGGGTTATCAAACGGTTGGTATATCGCTGTTGGTCGATGACATCAGATACGAACGAATGGATTTCACCGTCAATGAACGGATAAGCCTTGAATACGTATGGGTGGCTGTCATGTTCGTATGGCGTTTCTCCCTCTTTCAGAATATCTCCGAATGGCGACAGGTAATAGAAATACCAATAATCGTCAATAAACCACGTGGCTTTAACGAGCGGCACTTCTTCTTCGGGCATACCGACTGACTTTGCCATTTCGATGCGTTCATCATTGACGGCGACCACACACTTTTGGTAATCCTCCACGTCAATCTTGAAGATGTCCCCGTTTTGGTAGTCATGGCACCGGTATCTTGGCTTTTGCTCCTTGCGCCACACCTCGATAACTCTGCATCGTCCCGGCTCACTCGTAAACAGAAAATCGTAGTTTTCCAAACGACTGTAGCCGAAACGCTCTGCATACGAGGCGATGTATTCTTTCTTTGCCGCCCACTTGTAGATGTCCCTAAGTCTGCGGTAATCTTCGGGTGAAGAGGCAAACTGTTCGCAAAGCTGTCCGAATGAAATGTCGTGTATCTCGCCAAGAACCGACACATCCCACCCTCGAAAATCTCTCATATTATTATCTATGAAGAAATTGTTTGGCTGTACATAGTCCGTCCAACAATCTTCTTTTCCGTTACGCCAACCGTATGATTTGCGATGTACAATGAATCCGCTGATAAGAAACTCCTCCATTGTCCGGGCATATACCTCCGTCATCCGGTTCAGTTGCATATTGCATTGCAGAATTGTACTCATCGTTTCGCCCAATTTCTGCTCGTCTCGGTCACGTGCTGTACAGGTCGGTTCTTTGCTCTGGCTTCGATACACGCCGAGTACGCTTTTTACCAATCTGCGGATAAGGTTGTTCTTCAATGGCACATTGCCCTGCCTTTTGATATACTCTTCTTCCGTCATGGTCTCACCGTCCACACATATTTTGTCATCCCACTGAAAACCGTAGGTATATCGCTTGTTGCGCTCTCTGTCCTTTCGGAAATCCTCCATCTGATTCCAATAGTGCTGTGCCTCCATCAATATATCAAACGCCCTGCGGTCGCCCGACTGCCGTGAAGACATTACTACGGTATCCATTTCCTCCGTATCACGTTTGGGTGCGACACGGCTCATGAACAGCAGTCTTTTATTTCCATTTTTTGTATTATGCATAATCGTTGAATATTATCAGAATGCTTTGGATAGACACAAAGGTACTATCCAAAGCATTCCTTTCAAGTATAACTATTTACGTTTACGGGTGAGGTTTATTTCATCTATCATTTCTTTTTTGACTTCGTTCAACTCGGCTTCGATTTCCTTGCGTTCCTCGTCACTGATTGCTTCCTTCAATTCATTGTAGAGGCCGTCAATGTCTTCACGGTAATCCTCGAAGATCTCGTAACGCTCGTATTCGTGCGAATTGTAGAGGAAATCAATCTTTTCCGCATAGTCAAATATACCGTTGTCGGTATCTTCCTCATAGTGCTTCAATCGGGATTTCAATCGGTCATGTTCCTCTTTCAATCGGAAATACTCATTATTCACAGCCCTATACTCGGTACGCTCATCACCTGCTTTCACAAGTCGGTTTACCAACAGGATGCTGCGAGGGTCATACTCTCGGTTTCCTGCAATGGTTTCTGCAGTCTTGCTCAACTTGTCGAGTGTTCCGAACACACCTCCGAAATAACCGTTCAGTATATATTCTATCTTGGCAGGATTGAAGTCAATAGCTCCTTTTGTGTAAGAATCACCGCCAGTAGCTTCGTTCATGACATTTGCAAGCCCGACAATGTATTTGTTGGCACTCTTGTAGGCTTTTGTCCATTCCGGCATATCCTTATTGAAAGGAGTGTCCTTATAGAGCGGCATACCCGTCCAACTCTTTTCTGCAACGTAGGCTTCTACAATAGGCTTGAATGCACTCGGAACAAAAGCGTTCCATCAACCGCCGCCCTCCAAGAAGTCAATAGGCAATATCTGTGTAGCCTGTCCTGCAATTGCTTCGGCAATCTCACCACCTGTAAGGTGTTCCTTGCCACTCAACACTGAGGTCATAAGTTCACCCATTCCGTAGAACGCTCTGTACTCGATAGGCAGAGGAATGGAAATCCAACTGTCGCCTGCACGGAACAGGATATTGCTACGTCTCACATATTCGGGCAGGTTGTAGTATGCGTTCTTGTCGTCCTCATCATCATCGCCACCCAAGTATGCCACGATTGCGCCAAGCAGGAACATTGCCGCAACACCTGTAAAGGCTTTTGCCGGGTGTCGCTTCATCTGTCGCCCGAAATTGGTTGTACCCTGTACAGCGGCATTCCAAAAGACGAAACCGCTACGACCTATGCCCGAAACAAATGCGCTCGCATTGCCAACTCTTGTCTGCGCTGTTGCATTAAGGAATTTTGAACCGCTACCTTTCTTGTTGAAGTTTACGCTTATCTCCTTTGCATCATAGATGGCTCTGTCAATGCTCCTTCCCATTTCACGTGATGTCATGAATGCGGCAAAACGGGCGCAGTTCTCGACTGCCCGGTTGTATTCATCAAAGCGTTCACCCAACCAGTCCCATGCTTTTTTTACAGGAATCTTGCCGTTAGATTTTTCCAGTTCCCTGCGTATGTCGTTCTTATGCTGTTCAATGTCACGGACATTAGCATAGCCTGTTTCTCCTCCGTTCATCATGAACTGATGAAACATCGCTTCCGTCTTGTTACCCATGTCAAGTGTCCCTTTTCGGTGCTTTGCCAAGAGTTGCTTTATCCTTACAGGGTTGGCATACATATAATTCCGATGAAAACGCAGTGCGTAGTTCGGGCTTTCCCTTATCCAAGTCATGGTGTTGGTGTATAGCATATCTCGCATGAAGTTCGATATGATGAAGTCCGGGTTGCGTGTGGTATAGAACGCACTCAACTGTCGGTTTATCTTCTCGCCTGCACGGAGAATAGCACCGATAGCACCCGACATATCATTATCGGGGTTAGTCTGTCCGTTCAACGCCTGTGCTGCACGAGGATTGGCGTTAATTGTAATCACATAGTCCCTGCCACCACGCTTCACCACAACTTGGTGTTGTCTCATATCTCGGCTTTCAACGATGCGGTAAGGAATACCGATTGCATCTTTACCTTTCTTGTAGCGTGCAGGGTCATTCTGCGCTAATGCTTCCATCTTGGTCTCGAAGTCCTGCATCTTCTGTTCCACCCCCTCGGGGGTGTCGGTGCTTTCGATGTTGTCCGGGAACACAGGCTTCCACTCATCGGTTACAGCATAGTACTCTACCCACAGGTCGCTGACGCTCACAAGGTCGCTCGGGTGGTTGAGGGCAAAGTTTAGGAAACGCTGCTTCACCAACTTGTTTCTATTACCCTGCATTATCGCTGCCTCTGCCATACTTTCAAGGTTGGCAAATGGGTCATCGGCTTTTGATGAACGTCCCCCGGCTTTCTTGATAGGAGCATTGAACGCACTGTGCTTGTGAGAAAGGTATGCGTATGCTTCAGCACTTGTCTTTTCATCAAAGCCACGCAATGGGATATAGAACTCGTACATATCCGAAACCTTGTCGAATGTTTCCTTGCTCATCATACCGCATTCATAAGACTTTTTCAGAATAGCTTTGCTAACGGCATTCACCTTCTCCCAAAGGTCGGCAGTGTCGTGTGCGTTCTCATAATCATCAACCATCTGTTGTGCTTCTGCTTCCGCATCGGCAACCTCGTCCATACCTGTAAGAGTTGTCAAACCTGCAAAATCTCGGTCGCTATATTCACCGTTCTGCTCGGCTTGTGTTCTCATATACTCGTTACGCTCAAGTCCGTGCTTTGCCATCATATAATCGGTCAATTCCTCACGCTCTGCCTCAGTCCGGGCGAGTTTGGCAACCTCATCAAGCATTGGCTTGAACAGGGTGTGGGCAAAGGCATCGGCTTCGGCTTTGTTCACGCTCGACAGACGGTTTTCTCCCAAGTATGCGTTTTCAAATCCGTCCACATCCTCAATGTTCGTTCCTTGCCCGAGGATAGCCTGCATAGCCTCTTTAAGTCCGAGCATACTATCCTGCAATGCTTCCTGTGATTGGAACATTCCTGTCTTAACACGTCTTTCGTAGCGGTCTCGTGCCAACTCTCTTTCGTGTATTTCGGGGCTGCCGTCACGATAGAGGTCATCATCGCTCTCTGCTGCAAAATTCGGGTTGCGGTTTGTATCCGAATAGTTACCAACCCCCAACTCGTATTGTTTTGCCACATCAGCAGCTTCTCCCAATATACTTCTGTATCTGCCCGGCTCTGCAAGGTTCTCGTAACTGCGCCACAAGATGTAGCGAAGTTCGTTGTCCGATAGAGTAACCCCTCTGAAATCCTCAAAGCCTATCTTATGAAGCATATTCAGGAAGAAATCCTTTATCTGCCTCCACCAACTTGCGTTGATGTTCTCAAATTCAGTATCTTCTGCAAGCGAAGCAAGATATTCTTCGGTAGCCTTATGGAAATCCCAACCGTTTTTTGCAGCCATATCTACAATGCGTCTGCGTATGTTCTCATCGGCATTGTTGGATACATTATCAAGGAATGTATCAAAATGTTCGCCGAACAGCTGACGCAATCCGTAATGAGCTACCGCTTCATGAAGCAGGGTCTGCTCTATGTCAAATACGCTTGAATGGTTGGGAACAACAATGGTAATCTTGCCTGTACTCTTTGAGTAGAAACCTTTTGCACGTTGCTTCTTACCCTCCAATGTGGAAGCATCGGTTACTATCTCCACATTGTCCAGATGCAGTTTCTCGACAAGGCTTTCCACCTTCTCCACCATCCGCTGACGTTCACGCTGTGCAAATTCCCTCCGTTGCTTTGCCGTTCTCCTTGACCGCCCGAGCAGTTTTGCCGCAGGGTCATTCTCATAACTGACTTCATCATCGGTGTATGCCCCAATGCCGTTACGATAGTCATTTGCAATCTCTGCATTGAGTGCGGCAATCTCTGCATCGGTAACAGCATTTTCCTGTCTGCGTTGAGGCTCACGACCTGCTTCCTTGACCATTTCATCAACTTCAGACGGAGTAAGCAAGCGTTTGACACGCATAGCACCTGTGATTATCCAAGGGTCTGTTTCGGGATTAGGATTGGTACGGTAAGTGTACGCACCATTTTCAGGAATCCTTGGAAGTCCGGCATAACTGTGTTGGAACTTGCCGTTCTTGTTGTAACCATAACTCATGGCTTCTTCCTGATAGTCCACGTCATTGGCATACTCCACCTCAGCCCAAACAAAATTGGCAGGGAACAAGGTTTTATCTCCGTTCTCATCAATGCGGTTAAACTGCAATGCGTATGGAATCACCCCTAAATGCCATCCGGGACGATAGGCAAGTTTACCACTACCGCCTTGTGTGCCTTTTCCTCCGGCCTTGACTTGATTGCGCCCAGTCTTGCTCTGTCCGGCTATAGGTGCGGCATCTGCATCCAACCACACACCGACCGGTGTCGCCTCTCCGTTCGGATTGGCAACCATAGGCGGATACAATTCACCGTTCTTCAAAACAAACACCTTATATCCGATACCTGTGTTTTGGGGTGCGGCATCTTCGCGAATACGATACATCGTATCATCGCTGCGATATAAGACATCGTCCTCGTCGGCATTGATAATATCATTGGCAGCTTCAACGCTTGCATCCATTTCAGCATACTTGGCTTCCTTTTCCTCCAACTCTTTCTTCATGAGTTCGGCATATTCCTCCAACTGCGATTTTGCCTGTTCCAGTTCTTTTTCAAACTCAAAAGGCTTGCCCTCTCTTGACAGGAGTTCTTTTAATTCGGCTTCATTATGCTTCTTGCTTCGCCCTCCGGCACTCAATCTCTCGGCAAAATCTTTTCCCGAAATCACATTGCTTGTAATGTCCTCAATGGCATTGCGAATCAGGTTTTGGCGTACCGGCACATTCTCAATGCCAAGTTCAGGACATGAGTAGGTCATCTTGCGCTCAACATCATTGAAAAGAGTTGCACCGTCACGCATGGTCTGTCTTGTCAATTTTGTTGTAACCACAAATGAAAAATCGCCTATCTGTATGCTCAGTTCACGTTTCTGTTCTCCTGCAATCTCGCCGTCTTTCATCTGCTTCATTTCAGCAAGGACACTCTTGTTGTGTTCCTTGAAGAAATCATCCATTGTATCAACAGAAGTAAAGCGATGTTTGCCGATTGCAATCTCCTTGAATTGTCCATCGGGGAATGACGAACGTACAGCCTCCAAGTATCTGCCGTTGTCCTCAATGCGCTTTTCCGCATCCTTGATAAAGGCTTTCAGTCTTGGCTTGGCGTTGTGGATATAAGTCTGGTCTGTTTCCCATTGCTTTTTGCGGCTTGCATACTTTCGCACATTCTTTTCCGCATTGTTTTTCAGCATGGCATACTCACTGCCGGAGAGCTGCGCAACGGTATCGCCAAATACATCTTCTTCCTCCTCAAGCACACGGTTGGTCATGCTGTTGTTCATCATCTGCTTGCCGTTCATGATGCTGTCGGCAATCGCCCCCTTTGTTTTCAGTCGTTGGTAGGCGGTGACATCCAAACTGTCCTCAACTCCGAAACGCAAGATGCGTACAGGCTTGTTCATATCCTTATGCAAATTCCCCTGTCGCAAAATGCGTCCGTTGCGCTGGGTATAGTCCATAGGGCGGTTAGGCGCATCCAAATGTATCAGCGTGTGCAGTCGTTCCTGAATGTTCACGCCGGTGCCAAGCGTAAAGGTCGAACCGAGAATCACGCGAATTTCGCCACGGTTTACCTTTTCAAAGATTTCAAGTTTCTTCTTGACGGTCATTCCCGACCTCATTACTACAATCTCATCAGCAGGAACACCTTCTGCAATCAGTTTGTTTCGGATGTCATCATAAAGGTTGAATCCGCTCTGCTTGTTTTGATAATTGTCGGCAAAGATGGCGACAGTACCCTTGTAGTCGGCAGTTTCTTTCAGTGAGCGCAGAGTTTGGCGAACTGCTTCGTTGGTCTTGCTGTTCGGGTCGTCCTCCGCATCGGACTGCACCAACCGGGCATCCACGGCAGCGGCTTTGGCGATACCGTACATCGTGAGCGGAATGTGGCTGTTCTCCTTCTTTTCCTTGCCGCTCATCTGCTCATAATGTTCAAGTTCGCTCTTTACGAACTTCATGATGCTACGCAATGCGCGTGTCTGTGGCAGATAAAGGTCTTGTGCCTTTCCTCCCTCCATTTCAGGTATTTTGTCCTTTACGCCACCGGCTTCTTTGGTAAGGACGGTATCGGACACTCCCGACCATATACGCACCAGCTCGGGTAGGTTCACATATCCGGCAAAGCGGTTGTTCTCCTTGAACTTTCCGCTTGTGGTGAACTCCAACATCTGCTGAATGTTACCGAAGTTGCGTACAAAGTCATCAAAGTAATAAATACCGTACTCTTTCATCGTATCGGCAGGCATGAGATAGCGCATGAACGTCCAAATCTCTGCGGCAGTGTTGCTGATTGGCGTACCTGTGGCGAAGATTACGTTTCGTCCGTTGTTCTTTTCCAAAACAGCCTGTGTCTTCAGGAACACGCCTTGTGATTTCTTGCTGTATGACGGGTCCACACCCTTAACACCACGCTGCATAGCGGTGGCAAATCCGAGGTGCTTGTATTCGTGTGCCTCATCAATGAGCAGGGCATCAATACCCATATCATCGAAGTTCTCGACATCATCAGTCCTGCGGTCGAGCATTTCCATTGCCTTGACTTCTGCGTTCTGCAATGCAACAGCACGTTTCTTCTCATCTGCGGCAGTACGTTTCTTTGCACTCTCATCACTCAACCCTGCAAGTTGTTCCTCCAACAGTTCGATTTCTCTTTCAGCCTGTCGGGTAATCATACTCTTGCCGTTAGGGTCTGCCTCTTTCATCTTCTCAAGCACAAGCATTTTCTCCTCAATCTTCGACTGAACGAATGCCATTTGTCGCTCCTCGCTGTCTGGGATAAACTCAAATGTAGATTGAGGCACTACAATCATATCCCAATCATTGTAGCGTATCTTGGCATAGAAGTTCTTTCTTCCCTCTGCGCTGCGGTCTGCTTCTTCGAGGGTCAAAATCTTTGCATTGGGGTAGAGTTCCTTTGCACTTGCAACAAACTGTCCTACGGTGGCATTCTGCACCACAATCATAGGTTTGCGTGCAGTACCCAAGCGGCGCATCTCCATTGCAGTTGATATAAGAGTGAATGTCTTACCTGTACCAACCTCGTGAGCAAGCAACAACGGCTGCATCGTTCCCCTTACAATGGCTCTGCCTTGATGTGGGCGCATCTTGAACTTGTGCGATGCACCGCCGAAGTATTCCGGCACAAAGTCATCGGGTATGCTCATAGGCACATAGTTGTTGAACGTGTCGTTATAGATACGCTCCATACGCTCGCTCATTTCCGCATCACTCTGCATCTTCTGCCTTGCCCACTCCTTGAAGTCCTGACGTATCTCGTCAATCTTGGCAGCACAAGCCTGTGTCGCCTCCTTGTCGGTAATGGTCTCGGTAGAACCGTCCCAATTCTTCTTAACGGTAGAAACGGTGATGCTTCTGTTCTGAATGGCTGCTTCAATAAGGGTGTGTCCCATAACGGTACGACCGAGCATTTCGCTTGTAACGCCCATAGCACGGTTCTTCTCGTAGTTGGTAAAATATGGTTCATTCATAAACCAAGTACCGCCTACGGCTGTGAATTGCACGCCTACCTCGGTGCGCTCTTTCACATATTCCTCGTACATCTTCGGCTCTATCCAAGAACTACCCAGAGTGAAGTCAATCAAGTGGGCAGGAATATCCATAGGAACAACCTCCTGCAATGCCTTGATATTGCTGTCATACTCGCCGTTCTCGTTGTTCTCCTGTGCTTGGCGCAGTTTCTCACGCACATTGCCGCTCAAATACTGATAAGAAACCTCTATCTGTCGGGTAGTAGGGTCTTCAAATCCGTAACCGCTCTCGATGATTTCTTTCTTAACGGCTTCCTCGCTCTGTCCGAGCTGCTCTGCAATGTATGGAACATCAACACGACCGAACTTGAAGATACTTGCGATGATACCGTCCTTTACATTGGTTGGGGTCGGCTCTTTCTCTTTCTCGACAACACGTTTGCTGAATACATCGGTCTTGCCGAACTTCTGTACCTTGTTGCCCTTTGCATCGGCTGTTTCTTCAAACTTTTCAAGAGCAAACACGTTGGCATAGTCCACATCGTTGCGGAGGAACGCAATAGCGGTGTTCTTGTTTAAATGTCCGTAAGTGGCTACAAAATCATCATAAGCCTTGTTGAGTTTGGCAAGCAAAGGCTTCAAACCCTTGTCATCATCATTGTTGGTTTGGTAATCGAGAACTTCTGCAAGTGCTTCCTTGATGGCGGTGTATGCCTCAAAGCATTCAACCTTTGTGTGTCCCTTTACCTTGTTGGCATTCACTTCGAGGGGCTGTGCAGCACCGATGGCGTTGATATACAACTTTCCGTCACTAATGAACACCTCGCCAATCTTCTTGCCGGGTATTGCATCAATAACCTCAATCTCATCAGTAGCCTTGTCGCCAAATTCTTCTGCGGTGAACGACTGAACGAACTCTGCCAACATCTGCTCCTGCTTCTTATCCTGTTTAGGATACAAGCCCTTGCTTGTCGGACGGAATGTGTCGCCCTTTTCAAAGGCGAAGTGCATTTCACCTGCCATATTCTCGGGGTGTTCAATGAAATACTGATTGTAGTCCATTGAAAGCAGCTTCACAACAGGAACAATTTGCCCATTTTTCTTGCGTGTTTCGCCTGTGTTGTACTCTGCCATACGCTCACCCGAAACGTTGCTTACATCAATAGCGTGGGCAGACTTCTTGCCGTTCACACGCTTGCGAATGACAATGATGTCCGAGGTTACACCTGTACCGCCGAAAGTCTTGTTGTGCATACGGAACGCACCAACAAAGTCTGCGCCTCCCTCATTCACAATCCAATCACGTAGTTTCTTGCTACTGTCAAGCGTACCATTGGACGTGATGAAGATACCCAAACCGCCCTCACGCAGTTTGCGCACATTCTTCGCTATACAGAAATCGTGTATGTTGTGGAATTTCTTTGACAGGTCTTTGTCGCCTGTGGTATCGTTCACACGCAAACCTGTTACAAACGGAACATTGGTAATAGCCAAGTCCACGCTACCATTGGCAATGCGTGTCTGCTCAAAACCCTGTATCTCCACCTTTGCATCGGGATACAAGAGAGAGAGAATGCCGCCCGATGTACCGTCAATCTCAATGGCGTGAATATCGCTTTGCTCGCTGATGTGAGTAGGCATCTGTCCCAAGATGTTACCGATACCTGCCGAGCCTTCAAGAATGTTGCCGCCCTTGAAGCCCATTTGCTCTGCAATATCCCAAAGAGTATCTACAACGTATGCAGGGGTGTAATATGCACTATTGGCACTCATCACCGCCTCCTGGTATGCAGCCTCTCCAAGCAATTCACGAAGTCGCTTTGCGATATTGTTGGGGGCGTAGTATGTTCCCTCGCTGAAAACCTTTCCTAAACCGCCCCAACCGCTGAACTTGCGGAGGGTCTGCATCTGCTTCTCGGTAGCCTGTTCGCTGCTCTCAATGAGTTGCTGCGCCAACTCGATAGCCTTTATATTAGCTTCGATACGTGCATCTACGGAAGTAGGGGCGTGGTCTTTGCCTCGCTCTGAATGGTTGTTGCGAGTGTTCTTTGGCTCGGTTACGGTGTCTGAAAGTCGAGGTCGCACAGTCCTATCGACTGCATCGCCTGTTCTTTTTCCTCCGAGGTCAGTTCCTCGACTGTCTTGTTGTTTGCTTTCGCTACTTGTTTCAGTGCCTCTTGATAATCCTTGCTCGTGTCGATTACCGTTGGCTGACACTCCTTCGGAGCGTTCTGCATCAGTTCTCTGTAATCCATTTTCGTTGTTCGTTTCGTTATCAAATAAGCTGTCAAACAAACCCAACTCGCTTGACTGCTGTAAAGTTACTGCTTTTTTCTTGGATTTCTTTGGTTTCTCCTTTTTTGTTTCTGTTTCAACGGGTGCTACCTCGTCCGCTTCAAGCAAACGCCTTGTCGCATCAATATCAACATCTTCGGGAGCAAAGTCAATAAACTGTCCTTTATATGTGGCGTACAACCTATGTACACGAGGTTTTGACATCTGTGTAGCACTGATTTGTTCGCCAGAGTGCATAACCATAGAAAGCAGCACATTTCTGCCGTCTTTCAAGATAGCACGCATACCGGAGTGGAGGTTGTCAATGTTGAATTTTGCCAACTGCTCGTCAATGGCGTTCAGTTGTTCATCAATCCTTTGCTCAACCTCTGTTATTTCTTCCTCAGTTGTTGCTTCTTCGATAATACGCTCTGCTTCACTTGCAACAGCCTCTGCTTGGCTTGCAATAGTTTCTGTATTTGCTGACGTTTGTTCATCTTCATTTCTCCTTTCGGTGTTACGTTGGTTAATGATTTCCTGTTTTGCTTGCTCGGCTTCCTGCTCGTGTGCCTGTTCAGCGACAACGATTTCTGCCGTAGTAAATGGGTCGCTATGCTCCTTACCGAATGTGGCAACATTGAACTGCTGCACCTCATCGTAAGGGGTCATATCGGCGGCTATCTCGCTGCTCTCCACCTCGGGCAAGTTTCTTGCGCCATTGTAGAACGCTTTGAGGTATGGACGTATGGCATCGCCCAAGTCTGCAATCATAGCGGTTGCATACTCGGCAAATTTGCGTGCGCCTTTCTCCAAGTGATAGACAGCCATTTCAGTGCCTATGGCAAGGATTTCGGGGTCAATGCCAATGTTCATCTGTCCGCCCAACTTCTTACGCATACGCTCACGGAGTTCTGCGTAACGCTCGTCAGTAACGAGGCGGTTTCCGCTTGGGTTTGCAGGCTGCTCTACGTGGTCGCTCAACTTGGCTTCACCCTTTTTGTTGAGTCCACCGATAAGGCTCTCTGCATTTACCTGTTGAGGCTGTACGACCTTGCGTGTGTCGGCGAGTGATACAGGCTGTGCATCGCTTACGGCTTCCTCATCGCTGATGATGGTTTCTGCCAACTGCTTGGCACTATCCTCGCTACGCATCATAAAGCCGCCCTGTTCACGGTCATACCAACCCTTATCGGCTTTCGCAAGTTCTTTGGCTGCTCTCTGCTGTTCCTTTGTCAGAGTACCTGCAAACTTCACGAGGTGCATATCAAGCACCTTGCCTTTCTTGGTGGTGTACTGTGCCGGAACAATGCTGTACGGAGCATCGCTAACTTGGTCACTCACTTGGTCAGCCTCCTGTGATATATTCGGAGTCTCTGCCTTTACAGGTGCTTCGGCAAGGCTGTAACGACTATTATTGTGGGCGTTCATTTGAGTTGTGGAAATCTCATTGCCCTCCTCATCGAGCATAGCAATAGTAGAAACACCATTCTTTGAATGCTTCTTGATACGGTACAGCTTCTTGTCGTAGTAATCACGAACAACATCGCCCTCCTTGAAATCTGCAAGGTTTCGCCTTTCTGCTGATGCGCTCTGTCCCTCGGTGGTCTTGACGGTCTTGTACTCCGCAAACGCTTTGGTCTTGCGATGTGATGAGGCTATCCACTTCTCGAAGTCCTCAATGGCAACACCTGTAATAGCACCAAGACCCTGCCAACCTTCTTCGTAGTTGCTCATATAGGCTGCTTCTGCATCATTGATGTCATTGAAGCCAAGCATAACCTTATGTTCATCGAAGCTGCCGTCCTCATTACGTTGGTCCACAACAAACACCTGTCTGCCATTCCAACCGTCAATATCATCAGAGAGGAACACGTCTATGTGGTCTCCGTCCACGCCCTCCGTGCCACGAATGTAGCCGTAGGTGTTCTGCATGGTTGTTTCCCACTTATTGCCATTGGCATCCACACCGCTGCGCACACTGCCTTTAGGTTGCTCGATAGTAATATCGAACACCCCGACCTGTACATGACCTTTCTTGTAATTTCCGGCTTCTTTCTGCTTGTCGGTCGGATTTACATCAACTTCCGCCTCTGCCTTGGCTATTTTTTCTCCTAACTCACTGCTTTTACGAGAATTATTTGTACCTTTGTTGTCAGAAAGCATAGTGGTTTGAGGCGCATCCGTGCCCTCGGTAGCGAGGTCAGACACATTCCCTTGCGGCGAGTATAAGCCTTGTGCCATGTCTGAGGCATCAGAAACATCATCGGCGTGTTTCCAAACCATTTTTCCTTTAGTAAGGAGGTTCGCAATGGCGTTCCTCCTTTTTTCTTGGTTGGAAACAACTACCTCTTTACCGTCTTTGCTGACTGTGATTGAAGTGAAGTAATAATACCGAGAACCGTCAGCTTTTTTAAATGAGCGTATAAATACATAGGAAGATGCACGTTCTGTTGTATCTCCCTCTTTGGCTTCACTCACATCTGAAACTATTGCATGTGGGTGTTCAAGCGTAGGTTTAATCATGCCCAATTTACCATTTCTGCCTTGTCGCATCAATTTTGTAAATTGGTTTTCACCCATTTTTACATTGCCTATCGGAGTTGAAACGATACCATCTTCACCGAATAGGGCATCCCAGTTTTCAATAGTGAGGTCTATTTCAGGAGCAATTTCAGCACTCAATTCCATATCTGCAATGAAGTCTTGTGCTTCATCCGCAGTCATGGAACGGCCAATTACTTCCGTTTCATCATTTTCCTCTTCTTTATTTCCTCTATCTTCGCTCTCAACTCCGCTTCTTCCACCAATGCTTTCAGTTCTTCCTGTATCATCAGTTGTCCCATTTCTGTTCTCAACTCGTTCTCTTGGCGCAAGAGTTCCATTGCTTCCTTGCTGCCCTCGTTGGCTTGTTGCAGTATCGCCAACCAATACATTGCTTCGCTGTTGTCCATCGTAGATAATGTTTAATGTTTCGTAAATAGCCTGTGTAAGCGTCCGCGGAGTATTATCCGGTTGCTCGAACAGGGTTGCTTCCTGTGTGCCTTGGATAAGGTCATAGATTTTGTTAAATGTATTTTGGATAATGCCTTGGTTTTCTCCCTTGTACATCGTTGCCAAAAGCAATGCGAAGTTACTGAAATTATCGGCAGGGAGATAACTTTCGCCCGTTGCATCATCAATCTGGTATTGGTGTTTCCAACTTTCAACGGCTATTCGTGCCTCTTTGAAATTTTTTGCTTCAGTAAATTGTTTGTCCTGCGACAAGGCATAATAAGCCCGGATTGAGTTCTGTATCTCCTCAACCATACGCTCTGCATTCGGACTGTCATAATCCCGGAATGCCGTTGCGAGAATAGCCTTTTGAGCCTTTACAGGCAACGCGTTGAACATTTCTTCAAGACGGACACTGCCACCCTTGAAAATGCTCTGATACATGATTCCACGCAAATCATTCTTGGCTTCGACGGTCAGGTTACCCTTGCTGTCAAATGCGCTGCTGTATTGGGTCGGTGTGATGTAGCCTTTCTGCATCATCCATTTCAATACATTTGTACCGTTGGCATCCACAAGTCCGGCAAATGAAGTCTCCTCATCGCTCGAAGCAAGCAATAGGTTGGCGAACGAACGCATATCATTGCCCATCTTCTGCATGATGTTCTTGGGCTTTATACGTTCTATCCCTCCGCTTTCTGTGTCCTGTGCGACAAACTGACCGAGATTGATAGCCTCGGTATCGTCCACTTCAAGCATATTAACGAGGACAGGACGTTCCACAGAATCAATATCCTCGGCACGCAATCCAAATTCGTCTGCGTGGTCTTTCAGATACTGCTTGTACTGCTCTGCCTGGTCTTTGTGACCATACCACATCTGACGGAGTGCGTCACTTCGGTTGTTGCCCTGTATGACTTCCCCTCGTGCATTTATGGTAGGTGCGCCTGTATATGCAGTGACAGAAGATGTGATTTCTTCAGGACGAATGTTTCCGGCAATCTTTCGGGCAGACAATACGCTTGCTTCATCATTACGCTCCTTTGGCTGTGCCTCATCAATGAAGTGAAGCGGATTTCGCACACCTTGAACGTGACTCGGTTGCAACAAGTTTGCATCAATCACGGATATACGACCGCCTACAATAGCATCATCACTGAATTTTACGGATACCTCCTTTCCAATCAATGCCTGTACAGGCTCTTGTCTGTCTATCTTATGACCGTTCATGCGTCTGTAACCTCTTGCCCGTGCATCCTGCGGCTTGTCGTCCACCATGTCCGGCACTCCGTTTAGGGCTTCACGCTCGATGCGTTCTACCTCCTCACGTTCGGCACGCAACTTTTCTTCTTCCGCCTTTCTCAATGCGGCTGCTTCATCGGCAATGCGTCTGCGTTCAGCATCCGCTTCCATTTTTCTGCGATTGGCGGTACCGGCTATCTTCTGCCAAATGAGCAATTCCTGTTTGGCTGCATCAATAGCCGCCTTGCGTTCTTTCTCGGAAGCAATCTTTTCAGCAATGGAGTTGCCACCTTTTGATTTTGTTTTCTCCAACTTTTTCAAAGCAGCTTCTTTGTCAGCTACCATTCCATCAGCCACAGTCTGTGCCATAGCCTCATCACCCTCAGTCTGCTCCACAATGGCATCCCAAGCTGTGTCGCTGTCGGCCTGCTCATATAATGGATTTCCATGCTCATCCTTTGGTATTCTCTGCATGGCAGGAATTGCCAAATCGGCAGAGCCAATATTTTGATGAGCATTGTTATCATTTTCGGGAATATTTTCCACACTATTGTTGTTCTCATTTTCGGCAGGATGTTCAAATGCCACTCCGTTATGCTCCAACAGCATATTGTCAAGTTCATCACGAGTGAACAAGTTCACACGCTTGCCGTTGATAGGAGCTTCGGTAAAAACCTCATACTTGCCGTCCGCATCGGCATCTGCTGTGATATTGCCACGGACGGTAACGCCGTTCTCATCGGTAAGCGAAACAATGTCATTGAGGGCGTATTGTGGTCTTTCAGCCTCTTGCATTTCCTGTTTCCGTTCGGCATTCTCAATGGTTCTCTGCTGCTCGAACTGCGCCACACGTGCCAAGTTTGCCGCATCAGCCTGTTGCTGTATGGTCTCTTTTGCCAACGGAAAGATGTTCACGCCGTCCGATACGTTAACTGTGCCGTCCCCATTATCCACAATACCGTCCTCGTTGGCTATAATCTGAACCTGTATCTGTGCGTCATCACCGGTAATGGTGTATGTATCTCCGGGGTTGAATGTGACCACGCCGTCAATCTTGTCGGATGCTTCCTGCGCGAACTGCTGAATGATAGCCTCCTCTGCTGTCATTTTCTCATCGGACGGGTTCAACGGCTTATCAATGTTCAATACGGCATCTGGCGACACCTGTTCAAGTGCGCCTGTTTCCGCATCACGGACAATGATGCTACCGTCCGAAGCCTGATTGTCAATGCCGCTGCCGTCTGCATATGGCACAAGGTTTCCACTCACGACGTACACGCGGCGGTCGTCCTGTTTCATCGTTGCCCCCTGTATCATGCCATTGGTGCGGTTGGTACGTGCATCGACCATTGCATTGCTTTGCTCCACACGTGCATCTATGTCATCACGCACACGTTGAATCATACCGTCATATACCTGCTTGGCATTTAGGTAGTCCAATATGATGTCTGCACGCTCATGTCCTTGTTCGTTGCCGCTGCTCGATGCGTTCCGTGCCTCGTTCAGCCAGTCCACAGCATCATTCACAAGGGCTTCATCGTTCACTCCCAGCTCGCGTTTCATCCTCTCCCTCTGGTACTCGTACATATTCTTGGCATCGGTCATTTCCTGTGGGTCTGCGATATTGTAACCGTCAATGTAGCTTTCATTCATTGACTGCACATCTTCGTCCTGTTCGCCGCCCCGTTTCTGTGCGAGAGTACCGAGGTTAAAGCCCCTCATCATCAACGAACGCTCCATGTAGGTAAGGATTGCAGCTCTCTCATCGTCTGAAAAATTCTTGTCGTTTACAATTCCATCTGCCACGCTTCCAATGTCATCGTTGGTTGTAAGGTCGATAGTCGTCCTTAACGGTTCCCATATTTCTTTGCCAAGCAATTCTGTTGCACGGGCATCAGCCTTGTTTACTCCGTGCTTCATTGAAGCATACTGCGCTCCCGACAATGTAGCCTTACCTGCGCCCATCAATCCCATAGAAAGAGCCATGCCGCCCCAAATGTCGCCGTGGAATTGTCCTGTTGCAAGCAAGTTGGTGCGTGTGCCATCCGGGTTATGCTGGTACGCATCGTCCAGATTGAGCATGGTGCGCCACAATTGCCCATAGTATTCTTCCGTTACCTCTCCAAAATAGTCACTCACACCCATTTTGTTGAATAACTGATGTGTCTGTCCCATGATACCGTTCAACGCACCTGCATCAGCCTTTGAAAGCACTGCACCGATACGCTTTGCACCCACCACATTGGCGAGCTTACTCATATTTCCAAGAGTAACTACAGAGTCAAGGTGCGAACCGAACATTTCCGAATAATTTTCAACGATGTCATTGGCTTCTCCTTGCCAAATGGCATTTCCCCAAGTCTTGTCGTTGGAAAAATCATAGTTGCCGTTCTCATCGACAACCACATCACCGAGTTTTCTGTCAATAATGTCGGCTGTGGTTTTCCCTGCCTGTACCGTATTGGTCATCAGTGGAGCACGGAGAAGCAGGTCATCAGCGGTCGTACCGAGAGCCTTAATGGTCCAATTGGTTGCATATTGTCCCAAACCTTTCACGCCGTTGTTCTTTACGTATGCCTTAAAGCCCTGTTTGGCCATTTGTTCTACCACTTCTTTGCCCACCACCTTTGTGGCAGCTTTCGTTCCGGCTTTGGAAAGAACATTGATACCGTTGAATCCACCTCCTGTAATACCAAAGTCAAGCATGAATGCAGGCATATGGCCGGTCATCATACCGGCTCTGTTCCAAAAGCCAGCGTTCCCACCATACATCTGCTCCGCCTGTCCTTTGTTGTAGAGTGCGCCCATCATTTCATTGTAGGCTTCACGCTCTCCATCCGTGGCATTCTCACCTTTCAGGTCATCGGCGTTCATCATCGTCAAAGCGTCACGCATATCGCTCATGCCGAAATCCCAAGTGCGGAAATCGCCTGCCACACGACCGAAACCACGCCAAAAGCCAACATCTACACCTTGTTCACGGTCTTTCTGTTCTTCAAGGTCTTTGATAAGTTCCTCTGTTTGACGAATGGCGACATCCAAGGTACTGTTTTCCCTGTCGCTCATCTGACGAGGAACATAGGTATCTGCTGCAAGCAAGAATCCAAGAGGAGCTGTATTCTTTTTTGTATCTTCCTCCCATTGTTCATGCACTCTCTTGGCACTTGCATCTCGTTTTTCTTGCAGTTCTGCAAGTTTCAGCCTTGCACGGCGTAGTTGTCCGCTTACAGACATATCAGCCGCCTGTCGGTATCTGAAACTCTCCATGTCCGCAAGTCCCTTACTGGTGTATCTGTTGCCAAGAGGGGTAATGTAGGTTTTCTCCAACTTTCCGCTCTCCGGGTTGAACTGCATTTTCCCTTCTGCTGTCTGTCCTCCACCCAATGGTGCATTTTCTTGGTACTCACGCATGGTCTCCATTTGTTCGCTGAAACCGTCCAACATTTGCTCCGTGCGGCGTTTCATTTGCCCCATATTTGCACTGAAGCGTATTTTGTCCTGTTCCGTCAGCGGCTTTTCTTCTGCCGTAGGCGTTACGGGAGTTTCTGGTGTATAGTCCGGTTCAGGCTGTTCCGAAACGTCATAGGTTTCTTCCTCTTGTGGTGCATTGCCTGTCTGCTTGGTGTAGCTCCACTTGTCATACTTCTTCTGAAAGCTGCCACGCTTAGGCAGGGGCAGGGAATATGCTGCACCGTCATTATCGTAAATCTCCACCTCTGCATTAGGGTATCGCTTCTCAAACGCTTCTACCTTATCATCAGGGATGTTGTAAGTTTTTCCGTTCGTTTTATATATGGGCATACTTAATTCTGTTTATATTGTTCAAAATCATCTTCATCATCTACAAGGTAACTCTCGAAACCATCGTCTTCCTTCGAGACCTCCGAGGTCATAGTGGCAGGGTCAAGTTTGGAGAGAGAAAGCATGATTGCAGAGGCTTTCGGCGATTTGTGCCAATTCTGTTTCACAAAATCGTCTTTATCTCTTGCCGACATCTTGTTGATTTTATTCTTGTACCTTGTATCGCTCAGGTCTCCTTTTTCCACTCCATCCGTTATCATCGCATCAAACACTTGCTGCATCGACCCTTTCCAAACATTCTCGTAAATGGCTACTTGGTTTCCGTCACCGTCAGAAAAACCGAGTTGTTTGCCACGGACACCACGTGCGGCTGTCGCTCTCGCTTTATCACGCTCTACAGCCACATTGTCATTATGCCTCTTTACTTGGAAATTGTAGGAACGGTCAGCTTGACGTTTGTTTTCGTCAAATGTCGTTTGCCAACGCTTATCGGCTTCTTTATCTCGACCTTTCTTGTATTCTTGTTCTGCATCATATCTGTCATCAGCGATTTTCTCCCGCTCGTTACGATGTTGAATGCCCTCATTGTATCGGTCATCATTCTTTTGGTCAAGACCGAGTTGCCTTTGCCAAGAACGTTCACGGTGTGCTTCTTCTGCATCCGCCTGTTTCGCCCTAATCAAGCCATTGAAATATGCGTTGTTCTTTTCCTCTCGGTCTTTCATCAACTTGTCATATCGGATTTTTGTACGCTCCGACATGGTGTTCTTGCCTGTGTACATGTTCGGTGCGCCCTGTGTCGTAAAAAAGAGATTGGAGAGAGCCATAACGCCATCCCCAATTGCAGCAAAGATTTCATTTCTTCGCTGTTTCTTCTTTTCTTTTTCAAGTTCCTCCGCTGTTGGTGGGGTATAAGGGTTAAGTTGCCGGAACAATGCTTCATAGCCACCTCCACCTGCCGGAGTTCCTCCGTCTGTCGGCGGTGTGCCATTCTGCTTTGCCGGAGCCGGTGGTGCAGTCGGGGGAGAGGAAACCGGTGCATTATCACCCGAATGTTGCTCAGTCCACTCCTTAGTGCCTTTCGGTGCGTGCCCTCCGCTATCGGGAGAACTGCCGCCTAATATCTCATCCAATGTTGCCATAGTCGTAGAATTTAGAAAGGCATGGATGAAGCGGCATTGGCGACACCTTGCACAGCCTGACCGATTGCCTGTGCTTTCCCTTGTTCAAGTTGGTTAAGCTGCTCCACGAAAGCATTGTCGTTCGCCATGTAGGTAGCCTCTATGTTGTCTTTCCGTGCCTCTGCATTGGCTGCAATCTGCGATGTTGCATCGGCGAGTGCCTGGTTGTTTGCCGCTTTTGCAGCCGCCACACTCTCATCCGTGCCGCCCATCACAGCCGCCGAACCTGCCGCCTGTTTGTTTCGCTGTTTGATACTCTCTTCGGTCTGCGTGAGAATTCGCTGTGCATCGGCACGCTGGGTAGCGTCCTCATTATAGCGTCTGTCATACCAGTCTTGGTTTTTCTGCCGCTGCGCCTCTACATTCTTCTTTGCCCTTTTCATTGCCTTTGATGCAGAGATACCGCCGAAGATACTGCCCGCTGCACCTATCGCACTTCCAATAAGTCCCATATGTATGTGAATTGTTAATAGTTATACTTCTAATGCAAAACTAACCACATACCTTTGAGCCATTGTTTTATCCTTTTACGGTCGGATATACGGCAAGTATGTAAGGATTCATAAAATCACTACTTCAAACTATTTTAGTATGGCAAGACAGAAGAATGACGGTCGGGGACGGCTTGGTGGAAGACAGAAAGGCACACCCAATAAATCCACATCATCTTTGCGTGAGATAATTTCAGAACATTGGCAGCACTATCAAGATAGCGGACAATTCAAGAAAGACCTTGATGCGCTCGACCCACAAACGCGTGCAGTGGTTATGGAGCGGTATGCACAATACATAGCACCAAAAATGAAATCGGTAGATATGGAGGTTACGGCAAAGGTTACGCATACCATTGAGGACAAGCTACTTGAACTCAGTGAAGAACCTGACGAGGATGATTGACAACCCCTCGTAATAGGTAAATACATACAGTTTGTTTGTAGCGGTGTTCATTGCTGACACCGCTATTTTTATTGTACATTTATTGCTATTTCTTCCGAAGAAATAAGGATTAATGTACATTTAAGTGATATAAATGTACAAGAATGGGCATTTCTTCTGAGGAAATCCGAAGAAATAGGGTATAACTGTACATTTATGCTTATTTCCTCCGCAAAAATGCCCATTTCTTCGGAAAACACACGAAAATAGGGTAAAAACACCCCAAAAATGCCCTATTTTAGCACTTTATTTCTTCTGAAGAAATGGGGTATAATTGTACATTTATTGCTATTTTTTCGGAAGAAAAGAGCATTTCTTCTGAATAAATCCGAAGAAAAGGGTCATAATTGCACATTTATCGCCATTTCTTCGGAAAACCTTTTCTTTTATTACGTATATACACAGTATATACTCCATAAAAGAATATATCTACTACATCAACCGCGCGCATACGCGCGTGAGAGAAAAAGATTTTTTGATTTTTTTTGTAAGGTAGGTAGAAGTCTAAAGAGAAAAAGAAAAAGTTGCGCCAAAAAGAAAAAGAGAAAGCCCACAAAGAGAAAACTTCCTTGCAGGCTTCGGGTGTAAAAAGATAAACGGGCAGAAAAACTCCCACCCGTTACCTTTGCCGGAAAACAAATCCAGATGATATGAAAAAGATTTTCAAAGAAGCGATGCGCCGCTATCAGAATTGGCGATACCGCCGTCTTTACCGCAAACTGTTTTGGTTCTATGCCAAAATAAAAATTGATGGTGATGCAGCCGGTCAAAATGCCGCAGAGGCTTTCAAATGGCTCACTGCTATTGAGTATGCCGATTTGTTTGCTCATCGGCATAAACCGGACGTTTAGCATTTTCTTTCTTGATTTTGGCGGAGGGTGTAGGCAGCGTCATCGTCACATCAAACGAGATACGGTTGGTACTCCGTTTCGATATACATCCTCCAACCACTTTGATACCTGCCTTACCCTCAGCTTCGCTTTCCACCGCAATATCGAAATGGACATTACAACTTTTGCCGATTCCACTAACAGTGGGACTTACCAAATATCCTTTGCCTTCCGAATTGTCTATTGCTTCCTGTACGCCCTCTGCAATCTGCGTTAGCGTCTTGTTGATAAACTCTTTCAGTTCCATATTGCCGTTGCTTTGATTAAAACCCTTTCCCTTTCTGCCGTTGGTACACCACCGTCTGGTCTTTGTCGAGGTTGACGATTTTGAACATCACCATTGAGCGGTTCGGAATATCGTTGGGCAGCATAGTTACGAGCCGGGCTATAACCTCGTCCACATTATTGAAGCCAACATCCGTCAGTTCTGCCACCTTATGCCCGTTGTGGTATGCAGCCGCATTCACCATGTAGCGGTACGACAACCGGAAATGCACTTCTTCCTGTTTCTGCTCACGCACGGAAGCCTTGCCGGAGAAGAATATGAAATCAATCACTTTCTCGTTCAGTTCCCAAGCAGGGGAGAAGTCAATCTTGATATACCCCCGTGTCACCTTGTGACCGTTGCTGTGGTTCATCCCGAACGCCACTTCGTCAATCGTTGCCCCACAATCATTCTGAGCCACCGTACCCCATGTATGCCGGAACGTATAGACCGAGTACCATTCGTCCTTGGGCATACCCATTGCCTTGCACAGCTGCTTGATTCCACTGTTGGCATTGGCACAGAAGCTGTCGGATGTACTCATGCGCTGATAGAAATTGAACAGCCGTTCATCGTCCGTTGCAGTATTCATGTATTTCTCGAATAGCGGTTGTATGATTGCCGGTACCCTCATTTCCATGTATGCACCGTCCGCACGGAACTTTTTCGTCTTGGCACGTTGGTAATGGATGATTCCGTTCTCGTAGTCCTGCTTCTTCAGTTCAAACAGGTCAACGGTGTTGATTCCTGCAAGGCAAAGCACCATCATAGCCACATCACGTCCGAATTCCGTCAGCGGAAGTTTCAGTTTGCTGTCGGGAATGGGGAACGAGAAGAACTCCCGGCACGCTTCTGGGGTGATGGCAAGTTTTTCCGTCCTGTCCGCAGACGGTATCTCCACTTTTACCCAAGGGTTCGTTTTTATTCTGATGATGCCGTTGTCATAGTCGTTGTATTCCAAAATGGCAGCTTTGAACACCTGACGCATACAGATTGGGTACATTTCTTTTGCCCTGTGGGTCTGTTCAAGAGATTTTATCCACCTATTCACCGTTGCTGAGGTGAGTTGGGAGAACATGACCTTGTCAGTACCCGTGAAACGCTCCAGATGTTGTAGGGCAAGTTTATAGTTTTTGGCATTCCTTTCCTGCCCCCGGTCAATCATCCTGTCGATATGCATCCTCGCATATTCGGAGAAGCAGATGTCGTTGTCTCCGTTTGTCAGGAACTCAACCACCTCCTTGACCGTCCAATGCTCAATGTCCTTTTTGTTGAGCCGCTCCGTGTATTCTACAATCTTCTGTGCGCAATATTGCAGGACATAGGGGTCTTTTATCTCGTTCGTTTTGGTCAGTTCCTTTTTTGAAACCATCTTGTCCGTCTTGATGAACGATGTATTACGCTTGTGAGTCACCCGTATGTACACAGGGTAGAATCCATCTGCCCGTTCTGTTCTTACCACTGCTTTCAATGTTGCCATATCATGTCATTTTTATAGTTAAACTTTCTATTTTTCCATTCCGTGTACCAATGAGCCTAATCCGTGTTCCAATAAAGTTCCGGCGGTTTATCCGCAACTCGCTGACTGTGCAGGAGAAACGTTTGTACAACATTGATACAACACTGTTGTCAAAACTGTCCAACTATTGTACAACATTTGCGTGCATTCTGCTCAAAAAGCGTGCAAAATGCACGCAAATTTCCTCAAAAACAATAGGCGGCAAGCCTTTATAAACAAGTACTTGCCGCCTAACTATCTGATAATTAGCTTTTATTTCGCTTGCTATTTATCGTTCTCTATGGCAGCCTGCGCCGCAGCCAAACGAGCGATAGGCACGCGGAATGGAGAGCAACTTACGTAGTTCAGACCAACTTTATGGCAGAACTTAACAGAAGATGGTTCACCTCCATGTTCACCACAGATGCCACATTTCAGATCTGGACGTACTGAACGGCCTTTTTCAACTGCCATTTCTACTAATTGTCCAACACCGTTTTGGTCGAGAACTTGGAATGGGTCTACTTTCAGGATTTTCTTTTCCAGATATACAGGTAAGAAAGAGGCAATATCATCACGTGAATATCCGAATGTCATCTGAGTAAGGTCATTAGTTCCGAATGAGAAATACTCTGCGCGTGAAGCAATTCGGTTGGCCGTAAGGGCAGCACGTGGTATTTCAATCATTGTACCTACCTTGAACGGTACTTCTATGCCTTCTTCTTTGAACAATTCGGCAGCTGTACTGCGAATTACTTTTTCCTGTGCTTCGAATTCATAAAGAATACCGGTCAATGGAACCATGATTTCTGGATGTGGATCGTAACCTTCTTTTTTCAGTTCGCAGGCAGCACCCAAAATAGCACGTGTCTGCATTTCTGTAATTTCCGGATAAGTGTTACCCAGACGGCAACCGCGGTGTCCTAACATTGGGTTGTGTTCGCACAAACTTTCTACACGCTGGCGGATATATTCTACCGTAACGTTCATTGCTTTTGCCATTTCTTCCTGTCCCTTCAGATCGTGAGGTACGAATTCATGCAAAGGAGGATCGAGCAAACGTACGTTCACCGGACATCCGTCCATAGCCTTGAAGATACCTTTGAAGTCAGCTTTCTGATATGGAAGCAGTTTGGCAAGTGCTTTCTTGCGGCCTTCTACATCAGGAGCAAGAATCATTTCACGCATGGCAATAATCTTCTGGTTATCGAAGAACATATGTTCTGTACGGCAAAGTCCGATACCGGTAGCACCGAAGCTGCGTGCAACCTCTGCATCTCTTGGAGTATCAGCATTGGTACGTACTTTCAGGCGAGTATACTTATCACAAAGATCCATCAGTTTAGCGAAGTCGCCTGACAGTTCAGCTGCGCGGGTAGGAACTTCTCCTGCATAAACTTCACCGGTACTTCCGTTCAAAGAGATAAAATCACCTTCTTTCAGAACTGTACCGTCTATTTCTACTGTACGTGCTTTATAGTCTATGTTGATTGCGCCTGCACCTGATACACAGCATTTACCCATGCCTCGTGCTACAACTGCTGCATGAGAAGTCATACCTCCTCGTGCGGTTAAGATACCTTCAGCAGCAGTCATACCGGCAAGGTCTTCAGGAGAAGTTTCAATACGTACCAATACAACACGGTGTCCGTCTGCACGCCATTGTGCAGCATCTTCTGCAAAGAATACAATCTGACCGCATGCTGCTCCCGGAGATGCTGGAAGACCACGAGTTAAAACTTTTGCCTTACGCAGAGCTTCTTTGTCGAATACGGGGTGCAACAGTTCGTCCAGTTTGTTAGGTTCGCAACGTAAAATAGCAGTCTTTTCGTCAATCAGTCCCTGCTGAAGCATTTCCATTGCGATGCGGACCATAGCAGCGCCTGTACGTTTACCATTTCGTGTCTGGAGGAACCAGAGTTTACCTTCTTGAACGGTAAATTCCATGTCTTGCATATCATGGTAGTGGTTTTCCAGTTTTGTCTGTAATGCATCGAGTTCTTTATATATTTCCGGCATAGCTTCTTCCATTGACGGATATTTGCTAGCGCGTTCTTCTTCTGAAATACCCTGTAGGGCAGCCCAGCGTTGAGAACCTATTTTTGTAATTTGCTGAGGAGTACGGATACCTGCTACTACGTCTTCACCTTGTGCATTGATCAGGTATTCGCCGTTGAATAAATCTTCACCAGTTGCAGCATCACGAGAGAAGCAAACTCCGGTAGCTGATGTATCACCCATGTTACCGAATACCATGGCTTGTACGTTGACAGCTGTTCCCCATTCTGCAGGGATACCTTCCATCTTGCGGTAAAGAATGGCACGTTCGTTCATCCATGAATCGAATACTGCGCAGATAGCTCCCCAAAGTTGTTCGTAAGCATTTTCTGGGAAGTCTTGTCCGGTTTGAGCTTTTACAGCAGCTTTGAAGCGTACTACCAGTTCTTGCAGTTCGGCTACTCCCAGTTCGTTATCCAGGCGTACACCTTTTGCTTTCTTTACATCTTCTATGATAGCTTCGAACGGATCGATATCTTCCTTATTTGTTGGTTTCATGCCAAGTACGACATCACCGTACATTTGTATGAAACGTCTGTATGAATCCCATGCAAAGCGTTCGTTACCGGTTTTCTTTGCCAGGCCGACAACAACCTTGTCGTTGAGTCCAAGATTTAAGATTGTATCCATCATTCCTGGCATAGATGCTCTTGCACCAGAACGAACAGAAACAAGTAATGGATTTTCTACATCACCGAATTTAGATTTCATGAGTTCTTCCACTCCGGCGATAGATTTTTCTACATCGTTTTTCAGGAGAGCGACAACATCGTCTTTACCCTTTTCAAAATATTCATTGCAAACTTCTGTTGTAATTGTGAATCCGGGAGGAACAGGAACACCGATTAAGTTCATTTCTGCAAGGTTGGCTCCTTTGCCACCCAAAAGATTTCTCATATCTGCCTTACCTTCAGCATGTCCGTTTCCGAAAGTATAGATTCTTTTCTTTTCCATTTTATTAAAAGGTTTATTAAGGTTTATTTATGTTTTTCTAGTTGTAATGGTTCTTTGTAAAAGAATTTAACGCTCGCAAAACTATATATATTTTATGAATATCCAAATGAAAAGAGAGATTTTTATTGTATGTTTTGTAATATAGACTTTGCAAAATCAACTTCTTTCAAATTCGTGACAGATTATTGGGATTATTTTGTAACTTTGCTCCCAAATCGGATTTATATAAAATAGACGTGGCAAGAAAGAAAAAAGAACTTCCTTTACTGGAAAAAGTAACAATAACAGATGTAGCTGCCGAAGGGAAGGCAGTTGCTAAGGTAAACGATTTGGTTATATTCGTACCTTATGTAGTTCCTGGAGATGTAGTCGATTTACAGATAAAGCGTAAAAAAAATCATTACGCGGAAGCTGTTGCAGTAAAATTTCACGAAAAGTCGTCAATGCGTGCCGAACCGTTTTGCCAGCATTATGGTGTTTGTGGCGGATGTAAGTGGCAGTGTCTTTCTTATCAAGATCAGATTCGTTATAAGCAGAAGCAGGTGTATGATAACCTGACTCGTATCGGAAAGGTGGAATTACCTGAGTTTATGCCTATTCTTGGCTCAGAGAAAACAATGTTCTATCGTAACAAGCTGGAGTTTACTTTCTCTAATAAACGTTGGCTTACCGAAGAAGAAGTCAAGCAGGATGTGAAGTATGATCAGATGAATGCTGTCGGATTCCATATTCCGGGAGCTTTCGATAAGGTACTTGCTATCGAAAAGTGTTGGTTGCAGGATGATATTTCCAATCAGATCCGTAATGCAATCCGCGATTTTGCTTACGAACATAATTATGAGTTCTTCGATTTGCGCAGTCAGGAAGGTATGCTCCGTAATATGATGGTGCGTACTTCTTCCACAGGAGAACTTATGGTGTTGTTGCAATGTAAGATTACTTCGGATGCGGAACTGGATAAGATGAAAGTGTTGTTGCTGTTTGTTGCAGATAAGTTTCCTCAGATTACTTCATTGCTTTATGTCATCAATAATAAATGCAATGATACTATTGGCGATCTGGATGTCGAAGTATTTAAGGGCAATGACCATATCTTTGAGGAAATGGAAGGATTGCGCTTTAAGGTCGGTCCGAAATCTTTTTATCAGACAAACTCAGAACAGGCATATAATCTTTATAAAGTAGCTCGCAACTTCGCAGGGCTGACTGGCAACGAACTGGTGTACGACCTTTATACCGGTACGGGTACGATTGCAAACTTTGTTTCCCGCCAGGCAAGGAAGGTTATTGGTATAGAGTACGTTCCCGAAGCTATTGAGGATGCAAAAGTCAACTCTCAGATAAACGGTATTGAGAATACACTGTTCTATGCCGGTGATATGAAAGATATCTTGACGCAGGATTTTATCAATGAACATGGTCGTCCGGATGTAATTATTACCGACCCTCCACGTGCGGGTATGCATAACGATGTGATAGATGTAATTCTGTTTGCCGAGCCTAAGCGTATTGTATATGTAAGTTGTAATCCTGCTACTCAGGCACGTGATCTTCAGTTGCTTGATGCTAAATATAAAGTAATGGCCGTACAACCGGTAGATATGTTCCCGCATACGCATCATGTAGAAAATGTGGTATTATTGGAGAAAAGATAAATTATATCAATAAGAAGATATGTCAAGAAGAGATAGAAATACAAGCGGGCGTCCTGTAGCGCGTGCTGCTGCTAAATATACTGTATATAATGTGACGGAACCTGCCGAACTGATGGAGTTTCTGATGAAGAAGATGGCGGGGATAAGTCGCACTCGTGTGAAGGCTTTGCTTACCAATCGTGTTGTACTGGTCGATAATAATATCCAGACATTATATAATTATCCTTTAAAGCCGGGAATGAAGGTGCAGATAAGCCGCGAGAAGAACAAGCATGAGTTCCGTCATCCGATGCTGAAGATCTTGTATGAGGATGCTTATCTGATAGTAGTGGAGAAAAAGGAAGGTCTTCTTTCTGTTGCGACAGATCATCAGAAGGAAAAGACGGCTCAGCATATATTGAATGAGTATGTAAAACGTCAGCATCGCAATAATCGTGTGTTTGTAGTGCATCGGTTAGATCGTGAAACATCGGGTATTATGATGTATGCCAAAGATGAAAAGACACAACATACATTACGTGATAACTGGCATGATATTGTGCGCGATCGCCGTTATGTTTCTATCGTGATGGGAGATATGGAAAAAGATCAGGGTACTGTGGAATCTTGGCTTACCGACCGTAAGTTGTATGTAAGTTCTTCTCCAGTTGATGATGGTGGAAAATATTCGGTTACTCACTACCGTACCATAAAACGCGCTAATGGCTATTCGCTGGTAGAATTGCAGTTGGAAACAGGTCGTAAGAATCAGATTCGTGTACACATGCAGTCACTGGGACATCCGGTCGTAGGGGATGAACGTTATGGCTGTGAAGTGAATCCTTTGGGACGCTTGGCACTCCATGCGTTTAAGCTATGTTTCTATCATCCTGTTACAGGTGAACTGATGGAATTTGAAACTCCATATCCGACTTCTTTTAAAAATTTGATGCTAAGAAAATAACAGGTAGTAAAGATAGAGAGTTCACGCCACCTTGTCAATGTTAGTGACAGGGTGGCGTACTTTTTTATAGGATGTTAATAGCTATTTGCGCACAAGCTTCTGCATCACAAAGCGCATGATGGTGGTGTGATAAATCGTAGCCGCATTTTAGAGCTACTGTTTGTAGCTGATGATTGGGAAGACTTTTTCCGAATGTCCGCCTGGAGGCTCTACAAGTGCAGTGAAATGTATAATCAGGATATTCCATGTTGTATGCTTGAAATGCTGCCTTCAGACACCCTTCATCAAAAGGGCTGTTATGCGCTACTAAGGGTAATCCGGCTATTATAGGATCAATCTCTTTCCATACTTCAGGGAATGTTGGCGCACAGGCTGTGTCTTGAAACGTCAAGCCATGTACCTGTGTGTTCCAGTAGCTATAATAGTTAGGGTAGGGACGTATCAGCCGATATAGCTTTTCGGTAATTTCTCCGTTCCTTACGATAACAATTCCCACACTACATACGCTGGAGCGTTCCTTGTTTGCTGTTTCAAAGTCGATTGCTGCAAAGTCTGTCATAGATTTGTATAGTTTATAGTTTCCCGATTCGTGCACTTATCTGAGCATAAGTGTACAATGCCTCTTCGGGCAGTTTGTAATTGCCAAGTCGGCTTATCTGTCCGGAATAATAGGAAACTATTTCATTGAATCCTTCTTCCCAAGCTTTCTCTTTTGCTTCTGTATCTTTCAGATTTTTGTTTTCAAGCTCATTGAAGAATGTTACTACACTATAGTAATATGCTTCTTTATATAAGGTATAAGCTTCTTCTGTTTTTCCTTCCAGAGCTTTTAACTGTGCTTCTGTTATCTTGCGGTTTTCGGCTTGTGGTTCGTTCAGTTTCTGTCGGATTTTACGCACATCGCCTGTCATCATCCATATTTTGATGATGAGAATTACTTGTACTGCTGTAATGAGAGATATCAGTAGCATTGTTTTTACTTATTTGATTCAAATGTTATTTCTCCGAAGAAATCGGGGCAGTGAAAGCATGGGGAGGGGAGTGCAATAGGACTCCATGATAAAAAATGAGGAGTCTGAAGTTTGTCTCCGCACTTATAAAAATTTGCTTTCATTCTCATTCCGTCAAGTGATGTCAGTGAATGGTGGAAGAAGGCGGATATGGGGATTCTTAAGGCAAGTTGCCATGAACATTCTCCTAAACGCTCTTCAAAGGGAGTTCTTCCTAATGAAGCCCAGCGCGTAACTTGTCCCACAGTTTCCAGTGGAGCGTGTTCCCGGTTACCTGGCTTTCCGTATTCTATCAGTAATGTACCTGCACAGTTACATTCAAAATTATAATATTGGTTGTCTGTTCCGGGCTGTACAAAAAATTCTGCACATGAATCCTCCCATACTCTTCCGTTGTCCTCCGGAGCTGTTGCACGTACACTCTGTTCTGTTATACAATAATGCAATAAAATAGCATTTCCAGTATGAGCTATTCTGAATTTAACGTCAGGGTGATATGGATAGTCTTTCCAGTTGATGCAGTCTATCTGGTGGAATGGTATTTGTTCTATATCAAATATTGTAGGTATCTGTTCTGCCGAAGTAATTGCAGAGTCGTTGACTTTTTTCACTGATAGTGTTTTCATAATAAGCGTAGGATAGAAGTTAATTAATAAAAGAAAGGTTGATAATTTAAACGTTTATCTTGTTTAATTATCAACCTTTTGTCGGGGTAGCGGGATTCGAACCCACGACCCCCTGCTCCC
>OGHK01000363.1_pt1 | contig 48273 bp, 29 predicted proteins | sample 1571411 | NCBI WGS metagenome assembly OGHK01 (sample SAMEA2582043, study PRJEB24529) | metagenome | biome: Human gut stool | place: China | collected 2011 | reverse complement strand
CGGAGCGTAGAAAGGATTGTGGGAGTGCAACGCACGGAACAATCCGTAGGCATCAGTAAAAAAGGAACGCAACAGAAGGAAGGTGCTAAAGTGAAACAGATTGTCATATATAAATCGAGAACCGGATTTACGAAAAAATATGCAAAGTGGCTTGCACAGTCGTTAAACTGTGAGTGCATACCACAGGAAGATGTCGGCGGAGAAAGGCTCTCGGATTACGATGTGATCATTTTCGGGAGCAGCTTCCGTGCAGGAAATGTAGAAGAGCTGAAATGGTACAAAGAGACGATCCTGCCGTTTGAAAAGACAAACGTGCTGTTTGTGACCGGGGCGATGCCGCCGTCTTCTGCAGACGCTGTCAAGTCTATTGAACAGCAGCTGGGCAAAGGAGAGGACAGAGAAGTAAAAGTATTCTACCTGCAAAGCGGGCTGAATTATGAAGCGATGAATCTTGGCGATAAGCTTATGATGAAAGTCTTCTGCAAGATGATGAAAAGCCGCAAAGCACACAGTGAAGAAGAGAAAGCCCTTTTTGAACAGATGCAGAAATCCTTTGATGTCTGTGAAAAGGCAAATCTCGAACCGATGCTCAACTATATACAGGGATTATAAAAAAACAGGAATGTTACATGATTAGAATATGAGATGTGACATTCCTGCTTTTTTTGGCTTTATATAATAAAAAGCATCTGTTATATGAATCGAACAAACGTATGTAAGATACGAAAAATTCAGTTATATCAAGGACTTTCAGCAAAAAGAAAAAAGTGGATTTAATTGACAATTATCGGAAATAGGGGTACACTGTTGGCGTAATAGAGGGCTAATTTCATAGAAGTTTTGTGGTGAGATTGCGTTTATGTGATCTTTTTAAAGGAATCCGGTGAGAATCCGGAACAGTTATTCCCTGCTGTATAGGGGACGAAAAAGATTATTTGCCACTGGTTAGTCAAACTGGGAAGGCATCTTGAGTAGGAGGAACCCAAGTCAGAACACAAACACAAAACCGGTTTATCAGCAACGTCCGCAGGCATAGCGGAGGTGTATTTTTTGTCCCCTTTTGCCCGGTGTCTGAAAATTATGAAATTGGAGAACACACAGAAAGGGAAGGAGGAAAACGAAAAAGGAAAACACAGATGTGAGCATGTGTAAAATAAAAAAAGCAAACAGAAGCGAATCGCCAAAAAGCGAATGAGGAGGAACAAATGGAACGAAGAGAAAAAAGATTTGCTTCCAAAATTCTGGCATGGTTTCTGACCTTTTTGATGATCACAACCATGATTCCGACAAGTGCATTCGCAGCACTGCCGGCACAGGAGGCGGGAGCAGTTGTTTCAGAGGATGCGTCATCGGATGAAACAACGCAGGATGGTATTCTTTTAAAGACAACTTTGAAGGACAAGCTTAAGGTAAAAGGACAGCGCAAGCTGTTCGATGTCTGGGCAAGAGATGCTGAGGACAACACGCTCAAACCGACAGCAACTCTTGACGGACAGGTACTTTCGGCAACCTGGAGTGATAATGTAAAGACAAGCTTTACACTGGATTTCCAGGGCATGGAAGAAGGAGAGCATACCGTTGTTATTTCCGCAGAAGACGGAAAAGGAGCATCGAAAACACAGACTTATACCGTTATTTATCAGAAAGCCAAAAAAGGCGAATTTATCGGTTATGCAACGGTCAGCATTGAAGCCTTTACAATCTCAAAAGGTTATATCGTAGAACCGGTTCTGATGCCGGTTTACGAAGGTGACAATGCAGCGAAAGCATTTGTAAACCTGATCCGTGAAGAAGGCTATGATGTAGAATACACCGGAAGTCTGACCAGTGGTTTCTATCTGTCCCATATCGTAGGATCTAATGCAAAAAACCCAAAGAATGCGACAAAGAAACTGGATCTTGTCGGTGCAGCACTTGAGCCGCATATGGCAGAAAAACTTCCGGATCTGATGTTTGACGCCGACGGCGGAACAGAAGGTTCTCTTGGTGAATTTGACTACAACTACATGTCAGGATGGATGTACTGTGTAAATACGGTATTCCCGAATGTAGGATTTGCAGATTATTATCTGTCTGACGGCGATGTCATGCGTGCACAGTTTACTCTGAAGTACGGCGGTGATATCGGAGGTTCCGGCGGTATGGGCGGCGGCTATGATGATTCTTACAGCGTCGCAAACAAAGATGTGCTGACCACCACTCTGGCAAAGATCAATTCTGCACCGAACAGTGCCGAGCTGAAGGCAGATCCGGATATCGCAGCAAAGATCACAGAAGCAAAAGAAGTTCTGCAAAATATTGTTGCAGAACAGAGTGAAGTAGATAAAGTAAACGATGAACTGAACAAACTGCTTGGCGGTGAGATCACAAGTATCACACTGGATCAGAGTGAGATCACACTGGAAAACGAAGGTACCATGCAGTTAAATGCAAAAGTGGAGCTGACAGGCAAACCGATCGAGCCAATCGAATGGAACAGTGAAGAACCTTCTGTTGCAACGGTGAAAAATGGTCTGGTAACAGCTGTCGGTGAAGGAACGACCACGATCACGGCAACCTGCGGCGAAAAGACAGCAACCTGTAAAGTAACCGTAAATGCAAGTCCGCTTCAGGAAGTCCGGCTGGATAAATCAGAACTGGAAATCCTGAAAAATGACAGTGAAACACTGACAGCGACACTGGTTCCGGCAAATACCACAGATGACAGAACCGTTACCTGGAGCACAAATGCAGAAGATGTCGCAACGGTAAACCAGAGCGGAAGAGTAACCGGTAAAAAAGAAGGAACGGCTGTCATTACAGCAAAGGTTGGTGACAAAGAGGCCGGCTGTACGGTAACAGTCAAAGAAGTCCATACACAGCGGATTTATTTTGATGACAGCAAACTGACCCTGAATAAAGGAAAGAACAAAACCTTATCTCTGAGATTTGATCCGTCCAATACAACGGATGCAAAAAAAGCGACCTGGGAAAGCTCAGAGCCGAGCGTTGCAAGTGTTTCCACAAGCGGATACGTACGTGCACTGAAAAAAGGAACGACTACGGTCACGGCAAAAATCGGTGACATGACTGCTTCCATTGAAATAGAAGTTGTAGAAGTGCCGATGACCGGCGTAAAGATCAGCTATGGCTCTAAATCACTGAAAGTAAAACAGTCCACCTATATGTCAGCAAGCTATCTTCCAAGTGATACCACAGATACCAAGAGCGGAACCTGGAAGAGCAGCAATACAAATGTGGCAACCGTTTCCAGTTCAGGAAAGGTAACTGCAGTCAGTGAAGGCGAAGCGATCATCACATTCACAAGCGGTGCTTTTACTGCAGAATGTTATGTAAAAGTTCTGGCTGCAAATGCAGACGTGTTCAGCACCATATCCATCACTCCGAATCAGAAAGAGATTGGATGTGGCGTTTCTGATACACAGAAGATTATGGCAGACGTAGGCGATGGAACCGATCCGGTTGTATGGACTTCTTCCAATCCGGCAGTTGTGGCAGTCAGCACAGACCAGTCTTTGGCAGCAGCACAGTCAGCAGAGAATACGATGCAGGTTGGAAAAGAAGCAGTGGTCACAGCAACCGGAAAGGGAACAGCAGTGATCACAGCAAAATCAGGACAGAAGAGCGTAGATATTCCGGTAACCGTTGTAGCAGCCGGCATGAAAGAGTTCAAGATCCTGGCAGGAACCAATGCAGAAACTTCTTTTGCATACGAGATCACACCGGAATATAATATTACGAAAAACAAATATCAGGTTATCATCCCGGATGCAATTACCAATGTATATCTCTACTCCAAACTTGCAGATAATGTAACTGCAACGGTAACAGCACGTTACACAGCGGCAAATAACGGATCTGCGAAGAATATTACACTGAGAAGTGGTGCGACATCAAGTGCCGCCTACCTGACCAAAAAAGACATGAATGGCAACACACTGTATGTAGATGTGAAGAAGGGAGACGAGACAACAACTTATGAATTTGATGTTGTTCGTGAATCCACTCTGACATCCTTAAGTGTGGCATCTGCAGATGGAGAAGAAGTACTTCATCCTGGCTTTGATAAAAATGTAACAGATTACACAGTCAGTGTAACCGACAACAACGACAGCGTAAAAATAAATGCAGCAGCATTTCTGGAAAACGCAGCAGTTTCTGTCAACGGTACCGCAGTGACAGGAGAAACATCAGTTCCTCTGAGCGGAGATGAGACTGTGATCACCGTCAAAGCAGCAATGGAAGATGCACCGTCTCAGGCAAGAGAATACAAGATTCATGTTCTGAGAAAAAAATCCGTAAAACTGACACTGAAAGCAGATCCGGCAGATACAGTGATCACACTGAAAGATGCTGACAGCAAAAAGCTGAAAGCAGAGAACGGTGTATACACACTGAAGGCAGAAGAAACTTATAGCTATGTTGCCGTAAAAGCCGGATATGTTACAAAGAAAGATACGATTTCTGTTACAGAAGACACCGAGAAAACCATCACAATGGAAAAAGCACCGGAGAGCACCAGAAAAGATGTATCCGCAGCATGGAAAAACTTCCGTAACAGTGATGACAACATGGGTATTACCTCTGCAAAAACACCAACGAGCGAGGCGACAACCTACGAAAAATGGTTTAAGAAACTGGGAAGCGGCTGGGGTGCAGCACCGAGTGTGCAGATCATCGTGGATAATTCCCTGATCGTCATGAGTGCAAACCATATTTACAAACTGGATCTGAATACAGGTGATATCCTGCAGACAGGCGATATGGTAGCAGCGACAAACTTTGGATACACACCGCCAACCTATGCAGACGGCATGATCTTTGCACCGCTGGCAGACGGACGTGTACAGGCGTTCAATGCAGAGACACTGGAATCTCTGTGGGTTTACCAGGATACGCTGAAAGGCCAGTCCTTAAGCCCGATCACTTACAGTGACGGTTATATTTATACCGGATTCTGGAATGCAGAGACAAAAGATGCAAACTATGTGTGCATCCCGGTTACGGATGAAGATCCGACGAACGCACAGGAAGCAAAAGAAGCAGCATGGCAGTACACAAGCCTTGGCGGTTTCTACTGGGCAGGTTCTGTGGTACGCGGTGACTATGTTGTATTTGGTACGGATGACGGCACAAGCGGTTCAGACGGAACCGGACATGTATTATCTCTGAACAAGAAGACCGGAGAAGTTATGGACAGCGTCGATGTAATCGGTGACCAGCGTTCTACGATTGCTTATGACAAAGAAACAGACAGACTGTATTTCACAACAAAAGGCGGCTACCTCTACAGTCTAAAACTGAAATCCGACGGAACCTTTGATAAAGATACGCTGAAATCCGTACAGCCTGGAAGCATGAGCACCAGCACACCGGTTGTATACAACGGAAGAATCTATATCGGTGTGACAAGCGGAAGTAACTTCAGCGGAACCTATTCGATCAGCGTGATTGATGCGGCAACGATGACAGAGATCTACAAAGCACCGCTGAAAGGATATCCACAGTGCTCTGTACTTCTGTCAACCGCTTATGAAAAAGAAGACGGAAGTGTTTATCTGTATGCAACTTATAACAAGAATCCGGGTGGTATCACTCTGATCCGTGATAAAAAAGGACAGACAACTCCGGATGTAGAAGAAATTTTCATACCGGAAAAAGCAAGACAGCAGTACTGCATCACAAGTATTATCTGTGACGAAAACGGTACGCTGTATTATAAGAACGACAGTGCATGCGTTATGGCGGTTGCATCCAGTGAGGCATATATGACTGGCGTAACATCAAGTGCAGAAGGCAGCACGATCGATAATGGCGTGGCATTTGACGGAAAACTTTCCAGTCATGACATCGTTGTCCTGACTTCGGCAGATAAGACGACTCTGACCTTTACTGCTTCCGAAGGAAGCAGCATTACCATCGATGGCGTGGAAGGAAACAGCAGAGAGATGGAACTGACAGAAGCAGGCAAGAGCTTTGATGTTGTTGTGAAAAAAGGAAGCGATGAAAGAACTTATAAATTCACACTGAAACGTGAAAAACCGAATACCAACTTAAAAGAACTGTATGTCAGCGACAGTAATCAGTTTAACATGGGACTGGTCAGCTTAACACCGGCGTTCAGTAAGACAAATCATGTTTATCATGCAGAATACAGCACAACACGCCGCTTCCTGAATATCTGGACAGCAGCAGAAGATACAGGTTCAACTTATAAACTGTATCCGGTAAGTGCAGTAGGAAAGAGCACGGTCATCAGCAGTTCAGAAGGAAATATCATCCGTACTGCAACAAACAGTGGACACGACCGTTATGCGATCTATTTTGCAGACAACAGTGACTGCGCGACCGTCCGGATCGAAGTAACTGCAAAAGACGGCAAGACGAAAGATTCTTACTATGTAACACTGAAACAGCAGACAGGAAATGCACCGGTGATCTCGGCAGAAGAAGGTGCAGGTGTGCGTAAGAGTGCAACAAGTGCATCAGTAACATTCACAGCAAATGAATACGGTACGTTGTACTATAAAGTATTGCCGGAAACGGAAACTGCACCGGAATCCATTGATACAACAGGTGAAGGCATCCAGGTTGAAGTAGGTGAAAATACACTGCAATTAACCGATATTACAGATGCAGCATACAAAGTCTATATGGTGCTGAAAGACAGCGACAGTACACCAAAGACAAGTGAAATGTTGACCGTCAGAGTGGCGTCGGTAGAAGAACTGCTGGCACCGGCAAAAGAAGCAGCCATCACAGAGCTGAACGTATACAAAAATGCAGAGGATTACCGTGATGCAGAAAAAACACAGATCACAAAGATCCTTGCAAATGCAAAAGTCCTGATCAACAATGCAAAAACAGCAGAAGAAATTGCAGAACAGTTAAGCGATGCAAAAGCAGATCTGGACAAACTGAAAACAAGTGTAGAACTTGCAGCGGATGAAAAGACACAGACCGATGCAGATGCAGTAAAAGCACTGATCGAAGCACTTGGAGATGTAACACTCGAGAAAAAAGAAAGCGTAGAAGCAGCAAGAAATGCATACGATGCACTTTCCACAGATGCGAAGAAACTGGTTTCCAATTACGATGTTCTGGTTCAGGCAGAAAAGAGCATCCAGACTCTGGAAGCAAAGAAACAGCAGGAAGAACTGAAAAACCAGATGGATGCAGCGGCAGCAGCATCCGTAAGCAGTGCGATCACAGCGATCGGCGAAGTAACGCTGGATAAGAGAGGTGTGGTAGAAGCAGCAAGAGCCGCATACAACACACTGACAGAAGATCAGAAAGCTCTGGTAACAAACTACACAGATCTGACAGCAGCAGAAGGCCGCATTGCAGAACTTGTAAAAGAGGCAACGGACAAAGCAGAAGCAGACAAGGCAGAACAGGAAAGACAGGAAGCCCTGAAAGCCAAAGCACAGCCAGTCATCGATGCCATCGCAGCAATCGGAGAAGTAACGCTGAACAGTGAAAAGGCGATCACAGCAGCAAGAAGTGCATATGAAGCCCTGGAAGCAGAAGTAAAAGAAAAAGTAACGAACCTGTCGGATCTGGTCGTAGCAGAGAAGAATCTGGCACTGCTGAAAGCAGAGAAAGAGAGTCAGGACAAAGATGCAGCGGCAGCAGCATCCGTAAGCAGTGCGATCACAGCAATCGGAGAAGTAACGCTGGATAAGAGAGGCGTAGTCGCAGCAGCAAGAGCCGCATACGATACTCTGAGTGATGTCCAGAAATCACTGGTAACAAACTACAGCGATCTGCAGGCCGCAGAGAGCCGCATTGCAGCACTTGTAAAAGAGGCAGCAGACAAAGCAGAAGCAGACAAGGCAGAGCAGGCAAAACAGGAAGCTCTGAAAACCAAAGCACAGCCGCTAGTTGATGCCATTGCAGCAATCGGAGAAGTAACACTTGACAGTGAAGAAGCGATCACAGCAGCAAGAAGTGCATATGAAGCACTGGAAGCAGATGTGAAAGAAAAAGTAACGAACCTGTCTGACCTGGTTATCGCAGAAAAAGACCTGGCTGCACTTAAAGCAGCAAAGAAAGCAGCAGAAGATCTGAAAGCTCAGCAGGAAGAAGCAAAGAGACAGCAGGAAGAAGCAAAGAAAGCTCAGGAAGAAAAACTGAAAGAGCAGGAAGAAAAACTGAAAGCAGAGAAAGACAAGTATGGATTTAATGAGAAGACAACTTTGAAATCTGCAAAGGTGAAAGGCAAAAAAGTAACTCTGAAATGGAACAAGGTTAAGGGTGCAAGTGGATACGAAATCTACTGCAAGACTGGAAAAGGCAAGTGGAAACTTGTGAAGACGCTCAATAAGGGCAGCAAGGCAAGCTGCAAACTGAAAGGAAAAGCAGGTAAGAAATATACCTACAAAGTACGTGTATTCCAGAAAGTAGAAAATAAAGTGATCTACGGTCAGTACTCAAATACCAAGTCTGCAAAGATTAAAAAATAACAATTAAATTTCCGTATGCTGAGAGCATAAAAATATGAAATATATGCTTATCAGCAAGGAAGAGGGATGATCAGGGGGGGCAGAAATCTGCCCCCGGATCACCATTACAAAGATTACAATCTCAGAAAAAGAGATGCACTTACAGAAAGAACAGGAGTGTGGAGAAATGAGCAGAAAAACAAAAAAATGTGGTTATAGAAAACGGATTCTTGCAGGAGTTCTGTCGGCAGTTGTAGCTCTGTCATCTGTCCAGATGCCTGTTACTGCTGTCCATGCGGCAGCGTGGGATCAGAATAAATTTTCAGACAGTCTGAAGCTGCGTTTCTGGAACAATGAAAAGCCGGGAGTGCGTTTTTATATCAATGCAGCGGCAAAATATATTCTGGAAAACCAGCAGGAGCAGTCAGAAAAAACAGGAAACAGCTACCCGACCGTAGGAAGTACGTTTGGAGAATGGTCAGTGTGGGGTCTGCTGCGCGGCATGTATACAGGGGCAGATTATATCAACAGCATACCGGAGAATTATTTTTCTGACTATTTAAAACGTGTGGAAGCACATGTAGAAAATAAGAAAGGAAATCTGCATGCGGCAAAGTCTACCGAGTGGTCAAGACTGATCTTGCCGCTGACTGCAATGGGATATGATATCCGAAGCGTGGCAGGCTATGATTTTATTGAAAAATTATCTGATTCATTCAGTTTTTCGTATCGCCAGGGCATTAACGGTCCGATCTGGGAGATCATTTCCATGAACAGCGGCGGTTATGAATTTGACCAGACGGATCATCCGGAAACAGCAAATACCTTTGGAAAAATGCTGGATTACATTCTGAATCTGGAGATCACCGATGCAAACGGAATCAAAGGCGGCTGGGCATTGTCAGGAAATGTACCGGATGCCGATATCACTGGCATGACACTGACAGCATTTGCACCATATTATCTGAGTCAGGAAAAATATGAGCAAACAGATGCAACCTATAGTTATGATGAGTTTGCAAGTGCGGTAGAACGCGGTATTCTCGTGCTGGCAAATATGCAGAAGCCGAACGGCGGTTTTGAGAGCTGGGGAACGGTCAACAGCGAATCGACCGTATGGGCGATGATGCCGCTTCTGGAAATGGGGATCGATCCGAAATCAGATAAGGTAACGTTGCCGCATATCGGAAAAACATGCAGCTTTGTCAAAGAAGGAGCGACACGGGACGGCGTTTACACCGACAATATGGTAGATGCACTTCTGACCTTCTGGGCAGCCGGAAGCGGAAGCAGTGCGTCGATCGGCGGATTTAAACATGTAACGGCAGGCTACGACGGAGGTGGCGGTTCCGGCACAACGGTCAATCCGATGGCAACCGACCAGGCACTTTACGGACTGATCGCATACGACCGTTTTGCACACAAACAGAATTCCCTTTTTGATATGCAGGATCAGCTGGACGGCAGTTATCTGAATGCCACGGCAGATACTTATACGATCACCTATGACGGTCAGAAAGAGGGCGAGACCTTCACAACAGAAGCTTCCCCTTATGCAGAAGTACTCTTATCCGAAGGAAAAGTAACCGATGAACAGGAAGCATTTTTGACGGAGTGGAATACCAAACCGGACGGAAGCGGGATCAGCTATTATCCGGGAGAGCTCCTTTCCATGCCGGAGCAGGATATCACGCTTTACGCACAGTACGGACAGCCAAGTTATGCACTGAAATTTGAATTAAACGGTGGTACTCTTTCCGATGACATCATTCTTCCAGACACCTACAGTCCGAAAGACCAGATCACACTGCCGACCGCAGATGAGATCACAAAAGCAGGATGTAAATTTGACGGATGGTACACCAATGCGGAATTTACCGGAAGAAAAGTGACCGAAATACCGGCACACAGTTATGGCGATAAGACTTTTTATGCAAAATGGACGGTAAATACTGAAAAAGCAAATCAGTTTTATGCGATCGTGAATCGTCTGTCCGGCCATGCGACAGCCATTTCTGATAAAGAAGACATTGAAAAGGCGAGAGAATTGTATGATTCAATGCTGGATATCGAGCGGGAGCGGATCACGGCAAGTACTTACCATACTTTCCTGAAGAAGGAAAAAGAACTGAAGGAACTGCTTGCAAGCATGGATCAGGCAGAACAGGTCAGTGCGATGATCAAAGCACTGGATAAAGAACTGACGCTTGCAGATGAGCAGCCGGTAGTGCGTGCAAGAAATGCCTACGATGCACTGACAGAAACAGAAAAAGCGATGGTAGAAAATCTGGATATTCTGACGAAAGCAGAAGAAAAGATCTCACAGATGAAGGAGAACAAAGAAAAGGCAGATGCCGTGATCCGTCAGATCGAAGCGATCGGCGATGTGACCTTAGATTCCAGAGAGGAGATCACAGCGGCAAGAGAAGCATTCCAGGCACTGACAGAGAGCCAGCAGGCACTTGTTCCGGAGCGTGTGAGAAAACTTCTGGAGAATGCAGAAAAGAAGATCACAGAGCTTTTGGAGAAGAAAGACAGGATCGATGCATTTTCAAGCTGCGTTAAGCGGATCCCGGAAAAAGTGTCACTTACAGATGACAGTCTTTCACTGCTTATGAATGCCCATGCCGCATGGCTGAAATTGAACGATGAAGAAAGGGCACAGGTAGATGGAAAGCTGATCGAACAGATCAAAGAAAAAGAAAAAGAACTGCAGGAGCTTGCACAGGCAGAGGCAACGGATGAGGATTATACGGCAGTCAAAGAGATGGAAGAGCGGATTGCTGCGGCAAGCGGTGAGGTGAAACTTGAGGATGAAGAGACCCTGAAAAAGATCCGAAGTGATTTTGATGCGATGACAAAGATCCGGCAGGCGATGGTTGTCAATTATTATTCTCTCGTTGCACAGGAAATGGATCTGGAGAAGCTGAAAAAAGATACCGCCATCGCAGAAGCCATCAGCGAGCGAATTGCAGCACTTGGCGAGATCACCTTTGAAAGTGAAGAGACGCTGACGGCACTGCGAAAAGATTACACTGCACTGACAACCGCACAGAAAAATCTGGTCAGAAATTATGAGCTGCTTGCACAGGCAGAAAATAAACTGGCAGATCTCAAATACAACAGAAGCCAGGCAGAGTCAGCTGTTGAAAAAATAAATGCCATAGGAGAAGTGACCCTGAACAGTCGTGAAGCTATCGCAAAAGCAAGGGCGGCGTACGATGCACTTCTGGAAGATCAGAAACAGTATGTCAGCGAAGAAATCTTAAAAATATTGACCGATGCGGAGGCAGAATATGCGAGACTGGAGTCCCTTGTTCTGAAAAACATCACGCTGGATAAAACAGAAGTCAACATGAAAAAAGGAGAACGGGTGACACTTCATGTGACTTACGATCCGGAAGATACGATCAGTGACAAAACCATCATCTGGAATGTGGCAGATCCTTCCGTGGCAACCGTGGAAAACGGCACAGTGACAGCCATCGGCGGCGGAGAAACGGCGGTGTCCGCCCATGTTGGAATGCTGACAGCGACCTGTACCTTAAAAGTGGAAGTTCCGCTGGAGAAACTTACATTTACAGAAAACAGCGTGACGCTGAAAAAGGGCGAGAGTCATATGTTAAAAGTACAGCTCCTCCCGGAAGATTTGAATGTAGCGGTCAGCATCCGTTATCGCAGTGCTAATCCACAGGTGGCATCTGTGGATGCAGACGGACAGGTCCGTGCACTTGCATCCGGAGAGACCCTGATCACAGCGTACTGCGTGGAGCAGCCTCAGATCCTGGCACAGATCAAAGTGACAGTTAAAGAAACACAGCAGGTACAGCCGAAACCGACTGATCCAAACCAGAATATCACCGTTTCCGTACCAAAAGTTTCCTTTATTTCCCTGAAGGCATCCAGGAGCAAAAAAGCAGTGCTGAAGTGGAAGAAGATCAAAGGCGTGTCCGGATATGAGATTTTCTACGCAATCGGAAAGAAGAAAAACTGGAAGCGGGCGAAGACGATCAAAAAGGCGAACACCACAAAACTGACCTGGAAGAAACTGAAATCCAGGAAAAAATATTACTTTAAGATCCAGGCCTATAAGATCGTCGGAGGAAAGAAATACAGCGGAAAATACAGCAAAATTCGTTCTGTAAAAGTAAAATAAGCGGTGACTGATCCGGAACATCACAATTACAGTGAAAAATGGATCAGAATATTTTACAGTTTCAGAATAACAGGAGGAGCATATGAAAGAGCTTTTTCAAAAAATGATGAAAAAGTTGCGGAAACATTCAGAAGCAGCAGGTGCCATTGCGGCACTGCTGCTTATTGTGCTGTTTTCGGGAGTGATGATCCTGGGAATCCGTACGCAGAGAGAAAGTGTGCCGGAAAATCCGATCGATGGTATGGAGAAAAGCTCGATGGTCATGTTGACCGGCACGAAAGAAGTGCTGGCAGAGCAGACAAAAGAGAATGGAAGCAGCCGGCAGCAGATGCAGAATCAGCAGTCAGAAAATCAGGATATGCCGGAGACGGAGAGCGAATCGTCAAAAGAAAGCGGAGCTGACAGCCAGGGCACAGAAAGCACAGGGAGCGGAAGTAAAAACGAAAACGGCAGTTCAACAGAGGCAAACAGAGATGCTTCCGGAAACAATTCCGGCAATAGCAGCGGGACTGCATCAGGAACAAACGGAGGCAATTACGGAGACGGAACAGGCGGCGAAAAGACGGATGGAGACGATAAAAACAACAAAAAGCCGAATAAGAATCACCCCGGAAATAAAAACAAAGACAAAAACGGCAAAAAAGACAGGCAGTATTTCCGGACAACGATTGAAAACGGCGGGACGGTCACAAAAGCAGATTACAGTTATCAGATTGAACAGCTGACGGATCTGAAGGTACTGAAAACAGAAAACACCTTAAACGACGGCAAAGTGACCACTTACCGGGGAAGTCTGAAACTGGCACATGGCGAAAATAAGATTCTGGTGGCAGTCACTTATCAGCAGAAAGACGGTACCAAATTTACTGTTTCCAAAGAATATACCATCTATTACGACGAAGAAAAACTGCTGATCCAGACAAATCTGTCCGATCAGACGGTAAAAAGCGATCACATTTCCTTCCGTGCCTGGGCACAGCTTGGCAAAGAGACGTTTGCACTGACGGCAACGCTAAACGGTACACCGATCAGTGCCGATGAAAACTGGGATTATAAAGACGTTCCTTTGCAGGAGGGCGAAAATCAGATCGTTTTGAATGCAGAAAAAGACGGAAAGAGCGAACAGCAGGTTTATACCATAACTTATGAACGACCGCAGAACCAGAATATCCGCTTTGACACCGATCTGGAGGACAAAGAAGTATATAAAAAGAAATACCGGTTCTATGCACAGGCCTTTATGGGCAGTGACAAAGTCGAAGATCTGACCGCCTGGCTGAACGGAACGCAGCTTTCACCGACAGATGGTGACAACTATGAAGTGCTGCTGGAAGAGGGCGAAAACCAGATCACGCTGTATGCAGAAAAAAACGGAAGCAGTGAAGAGATTACCTATACCGTAACCTATGTCAAACAGAACAGCGGAGACGGAGACGGCGAAGGCAATGTGGAGGCACCAAGAGTTACCTGTACGCTTGGTGATTCCGGAAACAGTCTTGAGACGCAGCGAAAGAGCTTAAGTTTCCAGGTACAGGCAACCGATTATCATGGAAACGGGCTTGGTGCAGACAACATCCGCATTTCCTGTTTCGGTGACAGCGGAGACAATATTACCGGTCTGATCTGGGAGAACAGCGGCGATGTCAGTTACCATACGGAATTGTCCCAAGGCTATAATACCATGGTGATCACCGTCACCGATGCAGAAGACAACACAACGGAACTGACTTACAGCATTTTCTGTACGGCGGCAGAGAGCGGGGAGCGGATCGGAACGGTTCACATCAGCGTGGAAGCAACGACCGTGGGAAGCGGTATTCTGCTGTCACAGGATGTAGATATTTATGAGGGAGAGACTGCGGCGGAGACGGTAGTACGCATGCTGCAGAATAATGGCTATTCTGTTGACTATACCGGAAACTATGAGACCGGTTTTTATCTGGCAAGGATTAGTTCCGAGAGCAATTTTGTCACCGGAAATATTCCGGAGGATTTAAGGACCAAACTGGAAGAACACGGCTTTGAAATCTATGATTTTACACCGAACAGCCTCGGAGATTATGATTTTACAAAAGGAAGCGGCTGGATGTATCAGGTAAACGGCGTTTACCCGAACTATGGCTTAAGCGATTACTGTTTCCAGAACGGCGATACACTGCGGCTGCGTTTCACGCTGGCATACGGAGCTGATATCGGGCAGGACATGACCGGCGGTTCAGATAACTGGGGGTATGAATGGTAATGAAAAAGGGAAATGATCAAAAACAAAATGCAGAAAAAAGAAAAAACAGAATGACAGCCCTGCTCATGGCACTGATCCTGTGCGTTGGGATGGTTTCCGGCACAAACAAGGAAGTACGGGCACAGTCTGCATCCCAAAACAGTGAGATGCAAGCAGCTTCTGAATCAGACGTTGCGACAGAAAATACAGCAAATATAGCAGAAAATACAACAAAAAGTGCAGCAACTGTCACACATCACGAATACACGACAGAAGAAGTAAAAGAAACCATCCAGGGTATTTTTGAGTGGGCCAAGAGCCTCACAAATGTTGACGAGCTGATCGATAAGACCTTTCTGGAAGGGGCGGATACTTCGCTCAATGACTGGTTTGCCTTTGCAGCAGCGAGAAGCGGATACAAGGAAGACTATAAAAGCTATCGAAAAGCGATGGAAACGGCGATCGCCAAAAAATATGGCACAAAAAAAGAAAAACTCGGAAAAGCGACCGAATATCAGAGAGCGGCACTGGTGATTGCGGCTCTTGGCGGTGATCCACAGGCAGTAAGTGACATGGCAGGAGAGAAGACCATCAATCTGATCGCAGACGGAACGTATAACCGCGGAAAGACAGAACCGCTCGATACGCAGGGAACAAATGCACTGATCTGGGCACTGATCGCACTGGATTCCGGGGATTATGAAGTGCCGGAAGATGCATACCAGAGCCGGGAAGAGATCCTGGCAGAACTTTTAAAAGCACAGGAGAGTGACGGCGGATTTTCCCTCTCAGCGGGTTCCGGGCAGACGGATGTAGATATCACTGCCATGGCACTGACTGCCCTGGCACCATATTACGAAGAAAACAGCGAGGCGAAAGCGGCAGCAGATCTTGCACTGTCCTGGATCTCCGAACATCAGGAAAGTGACGGAGGATTCTGTTCTTCCATGGATACCGGCACAGAAAGCTCTGAGAGTTGTGCACAGGTTCTGACGGCTCTTTGCAGTCTAGGCATCGATCCGCAGAGCGACAGTCGTTTTATCAAAAACGGAAATACCGTGCTTGATAATCTGATGAGCTTTCGTCAGGAAGATGGCGGATTTGTCCATGCTTATGTTTATGATGCGTCCAATCCGGCATCCATACCGGATGAATCCGATTTCCTGGCAGGAGGCCAGGCGGCATACGCACTGACCGCATTCTGCCGCTACAAAAACAATATGAAAAATTTATTTAACTTGCGTCCGGAAAAAGCATCCCTGCTTTCGAAAAATGGCAGTGCCATGCCGGTCATGGTCATCGCAGTGGTGATTGCAGTGATCGCAGTGGCAGTGGTACTGATGTTAAAAAGAAGAAACAAAAAAGAATGATCCGGCACAGGAGAAGCATGGGATGCCATGACAGCAAAAACAGGATTCAGGTGTGCAAAAATACGGTTGGGAAGAAAATTTTAACGGATTTTGCAGAAAGTAAACAGTATAAATATAACAGGACAGTTATGAGAAAGAGAGGGCATATGAGAAAAACAGAAGCAATGATAAACGAGATTGAAAAAGTAATCATTGGAAAAAGAGAAGTGATCGAACAGGTGCTGATGACAATCCTGGCGAAAGGCCATGTGCTTCTGGAAGATATTCCGGGAGTCGGAAAGACAACGCTGGCACTGAGCTTTGCAAAAGTCATGGGCGTGGACTATCACCGGATTCAGTTTACGCCGGATGTTACCCCTTCTGATGTGGTCGGATTCTCCCTGTACGACAGGCAGAGTGGAGAGTTTCAGTACAAACCGGGGGCAGTCATGTGCAACCTGCTTCTGGCAGATGAGATCAACCGTACTTCCAGCAAGACACAGGCATCCCTGCTTGAAGTAATGGAAGAAGGAAATGCCACGGTAGATGGAAAAACCTATGAAATCCCGAAGCCATTCACTGTGATTGCCACACAGAATCCGTTCGGTTCTGCCGGAACACAGATGCTCCCGCAGTCTCAGATGGATCGTTTTATGGTCAAACTCTCCATGGGTTATCCGGACTTTGAAAGCCAGATCAATATCCTGCGGGATCGTCAGACGGAGCAGCCGCTGGATTTGCTTCAGATGATCTCATCCCGAGAAGAAGTACAGCAGCTTCAGCAGGAAGTAAAAGAGGTAGAAGTGGCAGATGATATCCTCAGATACATCACACTGCTTGTAGAAGCGACCAGACAGAACGACAAGATCCAGCTCGGCGTCAGCCCGCGAGGAGCACTGGCCCTCAACAACATGGCAAAAGCATCCGCTTACATAAACGGGCGTGATTATGTGATCCCGGATGATGTCCTTCGCGTATTTGCAAAGGTATGTGCACACCGCGTGATCCTGCATCCGCGTGCCAAAGTTGCGGGTATCCAGGCAGAAGAGATCATGGAGCAGATCACACATCAGGTTTCCATTCCGGAGATCAGATAGGAGGAGAACATGAAAAAATCCAGAATCCTTGCCGGCATCTGGATGCTGTTTCTGGTGCTTGCATATCTGGTAAGTGCGAGCATCACCATAGGAATTGCAGCTGTGGCAACCGTTCTGCTCTGCTTTTTCTGCTTTTTTCTTTCGATTGCCATGAAAAATAAAGTAACCTGCTATTTTGAAGTGCCGGACATGGCAGAAAAAGAACAGCAGGTTTACGGGAAACTGATCTTTGAAAACCACAGCCTGCTGCCGGCAGGACGCTTAAGGGCAGAACTTCTGTTTCAAAATCTGCTGACCGGAGAGAAAGAAATCTGCCATCTTGACAGTATGGCAGCGGGGAAAGAAAAGACAGAAACGAAATGGAGTGTTTGCAGTAACTGCTGCGGGGCCATCAGAATATCCGTGCAGAAACTTCTGGTCAGTGACATGCTGGGACTGTTTTTGACCGAGCAGAAGCTTAACATCAGCGATACCATGATCGTGCTTCCGGAAATGAAAACGGTGGAAGTACAGGTCGGAGACAGTTTTACGACCGACTGGGAAAGCATACAATATTCCGAACAGAAAAAAGGGGACGATCCGGGAGAAACCTTCGGGATCCGGGAATACCAGCCAGGTGACAGCACGAAGATGATTCACTGGAAAATCTCACAGAAACTGGGAGAACTTTATGTGAAGGAACCGGGACTTCCGGTAGAAAATGCAGTGCTTCTGTTTTTTGAGACAGCAAAACTGACCGGGGATAGCAGAACTTCAGATCAGGCAGAACTGATGGAAAAATTGATCTCCGTTTCCGAAAATCTGACGGAGAAAGGGATGCATCACAAGATCGGCTGGTACGATCAGAAAAAAGAGCAGCTTTGTATGGAAGAAATCGACTCCGCAGATAACCTTGCCCAGATCATACACGGCTTACTTTCACTGGAGAGAAAAGAAAAAACATTCACAGGCTTGCAGGAATATGCACAGAAATATCAGGAACAGCCATTTGGACATATTCTCTATTTTACCGCAGAAGATCCGGGAAATCTGGCAGATCTCTTTGCATGGCAGTGCAGTTTCCAGACCGTACGGCCAGGAGAAGATGTCGGTATCCTGCTGATTTAGGAGTGAAACATGAAGAAACACAGAAAAATTCAAAAAAAGCAAGAAACAGAACTGTACGTTCAGGTTGCAGAGAAGCCGGAAAACCAGAAAGAAAATGTCGGAGAAGCACTTGCCTGTTTCTGCATTTATGTCGGATGGTATCTTATGGTGATGCAGTTTTGCAGGGCATCTCTGGCGATGACTCTTTCTGGCAGTGTGGGAGCGATTCTGCTTGTGATGGCCGTTCTTGTAAATGGACAAAAAGAAAAGAAATTCATACGAAAAATCGTGCATGAAATTCTGGCAGCGGCAGTTCTTTGTTTTCTGATCAGCTTTACGATCCGAAAGGGCTGGATCTTTCAAGGAGCACTGATCGCCGGAAACGGGCTGCTTGAGACGATCGGGAGAAATATGCGAACCTTTGAGCCGGATTATGCACTTACGATTTCCGAACCTTTGCAGCCATTTGTTACAGCCGTTTTTTATGTAACAGCAGGCATGCTTCTGGCAGCTCTTCTGGAATTTTTAAGGGTCAGCAAAAGCTGCATCGGAATGATTCTCGTCAGCCTTATTCCGGGAGTTCTGCTTCTGATCTGGCAGAAAGAAGCAGTTCTTTTTCCGGTGCTTCTGATCTATGTAGGTTTTTTCTGCCTTGTTGCCTTTCGGAAAAAAGAAAAAGGTCTGGCACAGTTACAGACAGATGTGATGCTGCTTGTGTTATTTGCGGCAGTGACGGCAGCCGGATTTTTCATGCTTCGGGGAAAAGCTTCGAGTTTTTCGCCAGACAATCCGTTCTCGCAGAAAGTACAGAAATTTGCAGAACAGATCCGTTATGGGAAAAAGACGGTGGATTCCCTGCCGGAAGGACAGTTCCGGGGGCTTGGAAACCTGAAACTGACCGATGAAGCCGCTCTGAAAGTGACCATGGAACATCCAGATTCTCTCTATCTTCGTGGATTTGTCGGCAGTATTTGCACAGAAGACGGCTGGAAACAACAGGATGCAGATGAAATTTATGATAAAAAGGATCTGTTTTACTGGCTTCACAAAGAAAACGTTTCCGGGCTTCAGCAGCTTACTGCTCTTTATCAGCTGGAAAATCCTGCAGACGATGACACCGGAAATATGACTGTCACGACCATTGGTGCGAGCCGGAAATATGCTTATGTGCCGTATGAGCTGAGTACGCTTCCGGATACGCTGGAAAATGTCCGAAGTTTTGGAGATGACCGCCTGATCCCGGAAGGATTCCGGTCGCAAAAGACGATTTCGTTTCCGGTACACAGCAATCTGATCAGAAAGTATCCGCAGATCGCATCCGCATATTATCAGGATCAGGATACAGAGGCATTTGCAGAATACAAAAAATGCGAAAACAGCTACAATGCATATGTATATGACCAGTATCTGCAGGTACCGGATTCTCTGAAACAGATGCTTACAAAAGTGCTTGCTTCTGATTCGGATGAGAAAGACAGCGAAAATGTTACGTCTCATATTTCCTATGAAGAGGCAAATACCAGGATTACCGGATATTTAAATGAGAACATCACTTATACAGAAGAGATCGATCCGAAGAATACAGATGCATCCGGAGAAGATCAGAAAACAGATGCAAAGACCGGAAATTTTGTGACCGATTTTCTGATGACGGAGAAGAAAGGCTATTCCGTGCATTATGCATCGGCGGCTGTTCTGATGTACCGCTGCTTCGGAATCCCGGCACGCTATGTCGAGGGTTATTTGGTCACGCCGGAGATGGCAGAAAATGCTCAGGATGACGGAACGATCTATGTGACTGGAAAAGAGGCCCATGCATGGGTGGAAATCTATCAGGACGGCATCGGATGGATTCCGATGGAAGTGACGCCGCCGTATCTCGATAAGATGGAACGCCCGGATTTCGAGACGGTTTCCTGGCAGGGAGCACAAAATCAGGGAGCTTCTGAGCAGACGGACACAGCAGAACAGATCAAAGATGAAGAGCAGACAAAGCCGGAAACCAGGAAAGGCAGAAAACAGCTGCCGGTTTGGAAAATTCTGATCGTTGTGATCCTTTTGCTGATACTGGCACTGATCCTGTGGATCGCTTATCAGATTTTAAAATACCGCAAAAAATGGAAAGAAAAGAATCGGGCGATGTATTCGAAAGATGCCTCACAGGCGATCCGAAGCTGTTATGCACAGCTAAGGTGCTGGCTTATGTACGACGGAGTCCGGATAAAGGGAGGCTCCAGATATCAGATCTGCGAAGAACTGAGCAGAAAGTATAGCTCCGAGATGGCAGATCAGTATCGGAAAGTGACAAGACTGGCAGAAAAAGCCGCATACAGCAGCCATGCCATGGAAGAAAAACAGGCAGAAGAAGTCCGGGCATTTCTTATGAGTACCCAAAAACAGATATTAAATGGAAAGAATCTGTTTCAAAAATGGAAGATGCAGCTGAAAGTCCTCTCCTGAAACACCGGACAGGATCTCCGGCAGATCACAGGGGCACAAAAGGATAAGCAGAGCCGGTAATTGCTTGACATTTCCGGCAAATCAGCTTATCATACGAATATTGTGACCAGAAATCGGTGCCGTCCGGCATCCATAAAAGGGGTATCATGATCAGCCCAATGGACTGCTGAATGATACAGAAACAGGAAAGGATAACGTATGTCTTATATTATTGTATTTTTTATATCAATGGTTCCGCTGATTGAACTTCGAGGAGCGATTCCATATGCCATAGCCCAGGGACTGCCGTATGTGCCGTCCTACATCATAGCAATCCTCGGAAATATGCTTCCGGTGCCGTTCATTTATCTGTTTGCCAGAAAAGTACTGCTCTGGGGAGCCGACAAACCGGTGATCGGAAAGTTCTTCACCTACTGTATCGAGAAAGGTGAAAAAGGCGGAAAGAAACTTCAGGCAACAGCAGGAAAAGGTCTGTTTGTGGCATTGCTGCTGTTCGTAGGTATTCCGCTTCCGGGAACCGGAGCATGGACAGGAACACTTGCGGCAAGCTTTCTGGATATGGATTTTAAGTCCAGTATCATCGCAGTCATGCTCGGCGTTATGCTCGCCGGCATCATCATGGGACTTGCATCCGCAGGACTGCTCGGGGCAGTCAGTGCATTGTTTGCAGTGTAAGGTTTTTTATGGTTGACCTTATTTTCAGATAATGGTATGCTAAGAGATAAGGGAAACAGATAGTTTCCTTTCAATAAAGCGTGGTATCTGATACCGGGAAAGGAGAATTGTTATGGTAAAAAGAAATATCGTACTTGGCAATGTAGCAAATGTTCAGGAGTTCAACAGAATCTGCGGACATATGGATTTTGATGTAGATCTGGCACAGGGCAAATACCTGGTAGATGCAAAATCCATCATGGGCATTTTCAGTCTGGACATGGAAAAACCATTAGAGCTGTGTGCAAATACAAACGATGAAGCTTTGATTGACGAAAAGTTCAAAGCTTTTATCCAGTAATTGCAGATGTTAAAAAAAGCAATACAAAGATATGCAGTCGCTTTTGGCATGGCAGCAGCCATGTTCGCCGCAGGAGCCGGGGGAATACAGAAAGCAAATGCGGCAGAGATTGCAGATCAGGCAGGAAGTGTACAGGAGTCTGAGACCGTGCGGCAAAGTGAAACGCCGCAGGAGTCTGAGATGCAGAGGCAGCCTGAGACTACACAGCAGTCCGAAACGACCGGCCAAAGTGAGACACTTCCTCTGAAAAATGTTAAAAAAGCACCGAAGCTTTCTGGAAAATGGGTAAAACAGCACGGAAAGGTTCGGTTTCTTTTACAGGATAAGACTTATGCAACAAAGACCTGGGCAAACATAAAAGGCAGATATTATTATTTTGATAAAAATGGTTTCCGCCGCCAGGGGCTGTTCCGCTATCGCAATGGAAAGACGTACTATCTTGGCAAAAAGGGAGCGATGGTTACCGGATGGCAGAAGATCAGAAAGCACTGGTACTATTTCGGCAAAAACGGTTCCATGAAGAAAGCGTCCTGGATCAGGACAAAGACCGGTTATGCCTATGTAGATGCAAAAGGAAAGCGAGTGGTAAGCAGCTGGGTCAAAGTAAAAGGCAAAAAGTACTATATCGATGAAAAAGGCGTCAAAGTGACAAAGAGCCGTTACATTGGCAACAAAGCTTATTATTTTGACAAAAAAGGTGTTTATCATAAGGACAAAAAGATCAAAGAGCGGCTGATCAACCCGAAAGGAAAGATGGTGGCACTGACGTTTGACGATGGTCCGGGACCTTATACCGACCGTCTGTTAAAATGCCTGAAGAACAACCGGGCAGCAGCGACTTTCTTCCTAGTTGGGACGAGTATCGCAAATTATCCGGATACGATACAGCAGATGGCGAAGCAGGGATGCGAGATCGGAAATCACACCTGGGATCATGCAAGCCTTTCATCTTTAAACGGCAGTTCCATACAGAGTGAGATCAGCAGCACAAATGCTCAGATCCGTGCACTCACCGGCCACAATGCGACGCTGGTGCGTCCGCCGTATGGAGCCTACAACAGCAATGTGCAGATCAATGCGGGAGCACCGCTGATCCTGTGGAGCATTGATACCCTGGACTGGAAGACAAGAAACGCCAAGAATACGATAAATGTGGTTATGAATGAAGTGAAAGACGGTTCGATCATCCTGATGCACGATATCCACAGTCCGTCTGTGGATGCAGCAGAAGTGCTGATCCCGAAGCTGATCGCATCCGGTTATCAGTTAGTTACGGTCAGTGAACTGGCAAAATACCGCAGTGTGGCTATGTACAGCGGAGGCGTGTACAATGCCTTTTACCGCTGAGTAGATTTTATGGATCCAAGTAGCAAAGCGGATTGCGAATATCCGCTTAACATGAAATAAAGCTGGAGTATAATCGAAAGATATACCCCAGCTTTTCGTTACTTTGTGATGTGAGATTTATGATGCCTGCGGATTGTTCCGTGCGTCGCACTCCCACAATCCCTGGCATCATATCTATTCTGCTTCGTGTTTTGCGACAGCGGCTTCTACGAATCCACGGAACAGCGGATGCGGACGGTTCGGGCGGGACTTCAGTTCCGGATGAGCCTGTGTTCCGATGAAGAACGGGTGATCCGGAAGTTCTACCATTTCCACGATACGTCCATCCGGAGAAATACCGGAGAGCATCATGCCGTTTTCTGTGAGCACTTTGCGGTAATCGTTGTTAAATTCATAACGATGACGATGACGTTCATGGATCGTTTCTTCACCGTAAAGCTTATAAGCCAGGGAAGATTTATCCAGTACACAAGGATAAGAACCAAGTCTTAAGGTACCGCCGATATCCTCGATGCCGTCCTGCTCCGGCAGAAGTGCAATGACCGGATGGGTAGTATTAGGATCCAGTTCGATGCTGTGTGCGTCATTGTAGCCAACCACATGGCGGGCGAATTCAACAACCGATAACTGCATGCCAAGGCAGAGCCCAAGGAATGGGATCTTGCGGATACGGGCAAATTCGATTGCCGTGATCTTGCCTTCGATGCCACGGTCACCGAAACCGCCAGGTACCAGGATGCCATCCATATCACCGAGCACTTCTTCGACGTTACTGTTGTTGAGCAGTTCGGAATCCACCCACTTGATATTTACAGTCGAATGCTGTGCGATACCGCCGTGTTTCAGAGCCTCCACAACACTGATGTAAGCATCGTGCAGCTGGATATATTTGCCTACCAGAGCGATATTTACTTCTTTTGTCGGATGACGCAGAGCATTTACCATAGCTTTCCAGTCTTCCAGATCCGGCTCCGGGCAGTCAAGCTTCAGGCAGTCGCAGACAACCTGTGCCAGATGTTCTTTTTCCATGGCAAGCGGTGCTTCGTAGAGATATTCCACATCAAGATTCTGCAGAACATGGTCACTTGGCACATTACAGAACAGTGCGATCTTGTCCTTGATGCCATTGTCAAGCGGAAGCTCGGAACGGCATACGATCACATCCGGCTGGATTCCCATACCCTGGAGCTCCTTTACGCTGGCTTGTGTCGGCTTGGTTTTCATTTCACCTGAGGCACGCAGGTAAGGGATCAGAGTAACGTGGATCAGGATCGCATTTTCATGTCCGACATCGTGCTGGAACTGACGGATGGACTCCAGGAATGGCTGACTTTCGATATCGCCGACCGTACCGCCAACTTCAATGATCGCAATGCTGGTTTCGTCTGATGTAAAATCGCGATGGAAACGGCTCTTGATCTCATTGGTGATATGAGGGATGACCTGTACCGTTCCACCGCCGAAATCTCCGCGGCGTTCTTTCTGCAGAACGGACCAGTAAATCTTACCGGTTGTGACATTGGAATTTTTCGTCAGACTTTCGTCGATAAAACGCTCATAATGTCCAAGGTCCAGGTCTGTCTCAGCACCGTCGTCGGTTACAAATACCTCACCATGCTGGATCGGATTCATCGTTCCCGGGTCGATATTGATATAAGGATCGAATTTCTGCATCGTTACTTTGTAGCCACGTGCTTTCAGAAGTCGTCCGAGGGATGCGGCTGTGATACCCTTTCCCAGTCCGGAAACAACACCTCCTGTTACAAATACATATTTTACTGACATAATTTCCTCCGTTCTGTGCACAAAACACGCATTTTTTTTGACCAGATATTAAGTTCCTAAAAAAAATACGGAAAAGATTATACACTATGCAAAGAAAAAAATCCAGTAAATCATACTGGATTTTTCAAAAAAGTACAAAGAAATTTTAGTGATAGTTTTTGTTGTTTTCATATTTTGCTTCCATCGTGAACTGGATACCGAGCTGTTTCAGCTTTTTGATATCCACCGGGGAGAGCATAACAGAAGTATGTGCCTGGCATTCGGCAAGTTTCGGCAGCTGTTTCATAGCCAGAGCAGCATCTTCATGAGCGGCGGCACTGATGGACAGGGCGATCAGGACCTCATCGGTATGCAGTCTCGGATTGCGGCTTCCGAGGTAAGCAGTTTTCAGACGCTGGATCGGCTCCAGAGATTCCGGTGCAATGATATTTTTCTCGTGGTCAATGCCGGCAAGCTCTTTTAAGGCATTTAACAGAACCGCAGAAGCGGCACCGAGCAGGTCAGAAGTCTTTCCGGTGATGATCCTGCCGTCCGGCAGTTCTATAGCAGCAGCCGGAGCACCGGTCAGTTCTGCGACACGTCTTGCAGCCGGAACAACCTTGCGGTCGGTTGCAGTAACGCCGGCCTGGTTCATGATCAGCTCGATCTTATAAACTTCCTCTTCCTGATTGCGTCCGGTCAGAAGTCCGTTCAGTGCGTTGAAGTAGCGGCGGATGATCTCCTGGCGGGAAGCTTCCTGGCAGAGTGCATCATCGCAGATGCAGTTCCCGGCCATGTTGACGCCCATGTCAGTCGGAGACTGATAAGGGCTTTCGCCGTAGATCTTTTCAAACATTGCTTTTAAAACCGGGAAGATTTCCACATCACGGTTGTAGTTTACCGTGGTAAATCCATAAGCTTCCAGATGGAACGGATCAATCATGTTGACATCGTTCAGGTCAGCCGTTGCTGCCTCATATGCCAGGTTGATCGGATGTTTCAGCGGAATGTTCCAGATCGGGAAAGTCTCGAATTTCGCATATCCGGCACGGATACCTCTGCGATGCTCCTGATAAAGCTGAGATAAGCAGGTAGCCATCTTTCCGCTTCCAGGACCAGGGGCAGTGATCACGACCAGAGGGCGGGAAGTTTCGATGTAGTCATTTTTACCGAATCCCTCATCACTTACGATATGAGAAACATTATTCGGATAACCCGGAATCATATAGAGGGTGTAAACCTTGATGCCGAGTTTGATCAGACGTTGTTTAAACAGGTCTGCACTGGTCTGTCCGGAGTATTTTGTGATAACGACACTTCCGACAAAAAGTCCACGTTCTTCGAAAGAGTCGATCAGACGCAGTACATCGGTATCGTAAGTGATGCCGAGGTCGCCGCGGATTTTATTTTTTTCAATATCCACCGCACTGATGACGATGACGATCTCTGCGTGCTCGGACAGCTGCATCAGAAGCTGAAGCTTGGAATCCGGCTCAAATCCCGGCAGTACACGGGAAGCGTGGTAGTCATCAAATAACTTTCCGCCAAATTCCAGATAAAGTTTGTCTCCGAATTTGTCAATACGCTCGCGGATACAGCGAGACTGTGTAGCAAGATATTTTTCGTTGTCAAATCCTTTTTTCATATGATTAAGAACCTTTCCTAAAAATTCAAGTCGGATGCACGCAAGAACCGGCGTGCATTTCCTTGTTACAAAGTAACTCTTGCACTAGTATACAATAAATCATACCCGTTCGGCTACCGTTTTTTTAGAAAAGATTCATAATTGTGAGCTTTTTTTCACAATCTATATATTGATTTCTTCTGAAACTGTACTTATAATGGGATAAGTTGGAGTTTGCATATGAGGAGGACAAAAATGGACAACAATCAGATGCAGGGCGGCGGTCCTGGCAGACCACAGGGACCGGGTGGACAAAAACAGCCGGACAATGGTCGCAATAAGAACAATGGGAAAAAGCAAGGCGGCGGCAAAAGCATTCTGGTTTTTCTGGTGATTACTTTGATTGTGATGCTTGCCACGAATATCGTTACCAGTATGGTAAAAGATACAACCGAGCGTAAGATCAGCTATAATCAGTTTATTAACATGGTTGACCGTGGAGAGGTCGAATCTGTAGAGATCGGTTCCAACCGAATCGACATCAACCTGAAAAATCAGCCAATACCGGGTGTGAAGATCACCTGTTATACCGGTATCATGGACGATCCGACACTGACAGACCGACTGCTCAAGGCAGGTGTACAGTGTAGCAAAACCGTACCGGACAATTCTTCTTACCTGATCTTAAATATCGTGGCAAATGTTCTGCCGCTGGTTATGATCGGATTTATTTTCTACTTTTTCATGCGTCGTATGGGATCAGGCGGCGGAGTCATGGGTGTCGGCAAGAGCAAGGCAAAAGTTTACGGCGAGAAGGAAACCGGTGTGACCTTCCAGGATGTTGCCGGACAGGATGAAGCAAAAGAATCGCTTCAGGAAGTCGTAGGATTTCTCGAAGATCCGCAGAAATACGTGAAGATCGGAGCGAAGCTGCCGAAAGGAGCACTGCTTGTCGGCCCTCCGGGTACCGGTAAGACACTGCTGGCAAAGGCAGTCGCAGGAGAGGCACACGTGCCGTTCTTCTCCATTTCCGGTTCCGATTTCGTGGAAATGTTTGTCGGTGTCGGTGCATCGCGTGTGCGAGACCTGTTTGAAGAGGCCAAAAAGAGTGCACCGTGTATCATTTTTATCGATGAGATCGATGCGATCGGTAAGAGCCGTGACAGCCGTTATGGCGGCGGAAACGACGAGCGTGAGCAGACACTGAACCAGCTGCTTGCGGAGATGGATGGTTTTGATTCCTCCAAAGGTGTGCTGATCCTTGCAGCAACGAACCGTCCGGAAGTTCTGGACTCTGCACTTCTGCGTCCGGGACGTTTTGACCGCCGAGTGATCGTAGACCGCCCGGATCTCAAAGGAAGAGAAGATATTCTGCGTGTACACGCAAAGAACGTTAATCTTGATGAGACGGTCAATTTCAAAGAAATCGCCCTGGCAACAGCCGGAGCTGTCGGATCAGACCTAGCAAATATGGTCAATGAAGCAGCCATCCTTGCTGTAAAAGCAGGAAGAAGTGCCGTATCTCAGGCAGATTTATCAGAAGCAGTCGAGCTGGTTGAAATGGGAAAAGAAAAGAAAAACAAGATCCTGAGCAAAAAAGAGCGGGAGATCGTTTCCTATCATGAAGTCGGACACGCACTGGTCAGTGCACTGCAAAAAGATGCAGAGCCGGTACAGAAAATCACGATCGTGCCGCGTACATCCGGAGCACTCGGCTATGTCATGAACATTCCGGAAGAGGAGAAATGCCTCTATACAAAAGAAGAACTGTGGGCGAGACTGGTAGAATTTACCGGCGGCCGTGCAGCAGAGGAGATCGTATTTGGTTCAGTGACAACCGGAGCATCCAATGATATCGAGAAAGCAACTTCCATTGCCCGCTCAATGATCACACGCTACGGTATGTCTGAGAAATTCGGACTGACCGGTCTGGAGCGTGCGGCAAACCAGTACCTCGATAATCAGACGGTTCTGGACTGCAGTGAGGTGACACAGGCCGAGGTCGATAAAGAGATCACTGCTATGCTCAAAAAGGCATATAAGGAAGCAAAAGACATGCTTACGGCAAACCGCAGCATTCTGGATCACATCGCCGCTTTCCTGATCGAGAAAGAGACGATCACCGGAAAGGAATTTATGGAGATCCTACGTAAAGTACAGGCAGAAGAAGCACAGAAAAACAGCGAAATACAGACCGAAGAAAATAGCACAAAAGTAAATCTTTCAAAAGAGAACACAGCAGACACCGCAACCGAGTAAGTGAGGATGTAAAAGCAGATGTTTGATATTCAGGAAGAATTAAAAAAGCTCCCGGCTAAGCCGGGAGTTTATATTATGCATGATGACAGAGATGCCATTATTTATGTGGGCAAGGCGATCAGCCTGAAGAACAGGGTGCGGCAGTATTTTCAGACCAGCCGCAATAAAGGTGCCAAAATCGAGCAGATGGTCACAAGGATCGCCAGATTTGAATATATCGTGACGGATTCCGAGCTGGAGGCACTGGTTCTGGAGTGCAATCTGATCAAGGAACACCGCCCGAAGTACAATACGATGCTCAAGGATGATAAGACTTATCCATTTATAAAAGTAACGACATCGGAGGCATATCCTCGGATTTTGTTTTCAAGGAGCATGAAAAAGGATAAAAATAAATATTACGGACCCTACACCAGTGCCGGGGCAGTCAAAGATACGATCGAGCTGATCCGTAAGATCTACAAAGTCCGTACCTGTAATCGCAGACTGCCGCAGGATATCGGAAAAGAGCGTCCCTGCCTGAATTATCACATCAAACAGTGTGATGCACCATGTCAGGGCTATATCAGTCAGGAAGAGTACCGCAGATCCTTAAACGGAGCGATGGATTTTCTGAATGGAAACTACGGACCAATCCTGAAAATGCTCGAAAAGCGGATGCTGGATGCCTCGGAGCGTATGGAGTACGAGGAGGCAGCGGCCTGGCGTGACCTCAAAAACAGCGTCAGCCAGATCGCACAGAAGCAGAAGATCACAAGCAGCGACGGCGAGGACAAAGATGTGATCGCCGTGAAAATGGATGGCAGCGACGCAGTAGCCCAGGTATTTTTTATCAGACAGGGCAGGCTGATCGGCAGAGACCATTTCTTCCTACGGATCGCACCGCACGATTCGCAGAATATCGTGATCTCCAGTTTTATGAAGCAGTTCTATTCCGGCACGCCGTTTATTCCAAGGGAGATCATGATCCCGTGTGAGATCGAAGATCAGTCCGTCTTAGAAGAGTGGCTCGGAAAGCGAAAAGGGCAGAAGGTGCACATCAAAGTACCGAAAAAAGGTACCAGGGAAAAACTGGTTGAGCTTGCCACGCAGAATGCAGAGATTGTCCTGCGACAGGACAAAGATCGTATCAAACGAGAAGAAGGACGCACAATCGGGGCGATGAAAGAAATTGCCGGCTGGCTGGATCTGCCAGATCTGGTACGAGTGGAAGCCTATGATATTTCCAATATCAGTGGCTTTGAGTCGGTCGGATCCATGGCAGTCTTTGAACGCGGCAAACCAAAACGAAGCGATTACCGCAAATTCCGTATCAAAACCGTGCAGGGGCCAAACGACTACGCAAGCATGGAAGAAGTCCTGACAAGACGTTTTACACACGAGAGTGACCCTGAGAAAAAAGAGTATGACAGTTTCGGAAAACTGCCGGATTTGATCATGATGGACGGCGGCCGCGGTCAGGTCAATATCGCACTTGGCGTTCTGGAAAAGCTGGATCTTAACATCCCGGTCTGCGGTATGGTAAAAGATGACCGGCACCGCACCAGAGGCCTGTATTATAATAACGTAGAGATCCCGATCGACCGCGACAGCGAGGGATTTAAACTGATCACCCGCGTGCAGGATGAAGCCCACCGTTTTGCCATCGAGTATCACCGCTCCCTGCGAAGCAAAGATCAGGTACATTCGATTCTGGATGACATTGACGGTATCGGTCCGGCAAGAAGAAAGGCACTGATGCGTCATTTCCTCTCCCTGGAAGCGATCCGCGAGGCGAGCGAAGAGGAACTGGCAGCAGTGCCTTCAATGACCGCCTTAAGTGCAGGAAAAGTCTACGCTTTCTTCCATGAAAAGAAAAAAGAAGAACAAAGATGATTGTATGCAGCAAGAATGCCTCGGGCATTCTTGAATTTTCATGTGAACAGTATACAATTTTTTACAGAATCTGTTTTGTTTCTTGTATGATGTGTGCGGATGTGATAGAATGAGAGCATGAAATCGAAGGAACGTGCATGGATTTGACGATGTTGTGTGCGTTCGACTTGAATGACAGGAAAGGACAAAAACAGATGAACAGTAACAGTAGTGTAGAATTGACAAAAATTGCAAAAAGCATGGAACTGAAGAATCTGACACCGGATGTTGATATTTCATCGATCGTGGTGACCACACCGGATATCAACAGACCGGCACTGCAGCTGACCGGATATTTCGAACATTTCGCATCCGAGCGTGTACAGATTGTCGGTTATGTGGAATTTACTTATCTGGAACATATGACGAGAAATCAGAGAGTGCATGCCTATGAGCAGTTCTGTGCCCATAAGGTTCCGTGCATTATCTTTACATCGAAAACGGATCCGGATGAAGATATCCTGCGTATCGCCACAGAGAACGGTATTCCGGTCTTTACCACAGAGAAAAAAACATCTCCGTTTATGGCAGAGATCATCCGCTGGCTGAATGTAGAGCTGGCTCCTTGTATTTCTATCCACGGCGTGCTGGTAGATGTATACGGCGAAGGTGTCCTGATCATGGGCGAGAGCGGAATCGGTAAGAGTGAGGCAGCTCTGGAGCTGATCAAGAGAGGCCATCGTCTGGTATCCGATGACGTCGTAGAGATCCGCAAAGTCAGCGATGCGAGCCTGGTCGGAAGTGCTCCGGATATCACCCGCCACTTTATCGAGCTTCGCGGTATCGGTATCATTGATGCCAAGACCTTATTTGGTGTGGAGAGCGTGAAAAATACACAGACCATTGACCTGGTTATCAAATTGGAAGAGTGGGACAAGGACAAAGAATACGACAGACTCGGACTTCAGGAAGAATACACCGAGTTCCTCGGCAACCGCGTTGTATGCCATTCCATTCCGATCCGTCCGGGACGAAGCCTGGCTGTGATCGTAGAGTCTGCTGCTGTCAACCACAGACAGAAAAAGATGGGTTATAATGCAGCTCAGGAGCTTTATAACAGTGTTCAGAAGTCACTTGCAAAGAAAAAAGAGGAGCAGAAGAAATGAAAAAATATTGTTTTGGAATCGATATCGGCGGAACAACCGTAAAATGCGGACTTTTTAATGTAGACGGAGAAGTCCTGGATAAATGGGAAATTAAGACAAGAACCGAAAACAACGGCGAAAATATCATCGCAGACATCGCAGAGACGATGAATGTCAAGATCGCAGAAAAAGGTCTGGACAAAGAAGAGATCGTCGGAGCAGGCGTTGGTGTACCGGGACCGGCAGATGAAGAAGGCAACGTTCCGGTAGCCGTCAATCTGCACTGGGGATTTGTACCACTTTCCAAAGAGCTTTCCGAGAAGACAGGCCTTGCGGTACGCGTCGGAAACGATGCAAACGTGGCAGCACTCGGCGAAATGTGGAAAGGCGGAGCAGTCGGCTATCACAATGTTGTCATGGTGACACTTGGAACCGGTGTCGGCGGCGGCATCATCATCAATGGCAAGATCGTAACCGGAAGCAACGGAGCCGGCGGTGAGATCGGACATATCCATGTAACCGACAGCGTAGACAGACCATGCAACTGCGGTAACACCGGATGTCTGGAACAGGTTGCATCTGCAACAGGTGTCGTATATCTGGCAAACAAAAAGCTGGCATCCTGCGATACCCCTTCCGTTCTGCGTGACGGAGAAGTCAGTGCAAAAAGCGTCTTTGATGCCGTAAAAGCAGGCGATGCAGTTGCACAGGAAATCGCAGAAGAATTCGGCAGATACCTCGGTCTTGCATGTGCAAACATCGCAGGTGTGGTAGATCCGCAGGTATTTGTAATCGGCGGCGGCGTCTCCAAAGCCGGAAAGATACTCTTTGATTATATCGAGAAATATTACAAAAAATATGCATTTCCATCCTGCAAAGATGTAAAATTTGCACTGGCAACACTGGGCAATGATGCCGGTATCTACGGTGCAGCAAAACTGATGCTGTAATAAAACAACGGCAGTCAGCACCGCAGTACTTGCAGAAGTGAGAGTCTTCTCCGACTGAGATAAATAAAAATTCCATGAGAATTTACTTGATTTAAGTAATATCCTCATGGAATTTTTTGTATCCAAATGAAATTTTAAGATTCAGACAACACATGCTTTGAACACCAGAGCAGATGCTTTTATGGAATGATCTCCAGGATCTTATCTCCGCCCGGAGCCGTGGTGCCTCCGGAGTCTCCGCCGGAGCCATCGCCGGAAGTGCTGCCGCCGGAGCCGGAACCTGTGCCAGAGCCGGTACCTCCGCTTCCGGAAGAATCGCCGGAGCCGGAATTGCCGTCAGGTGTAGTTGTTGAACCGGAATTTGCATCAGAACCCGGCGTGGTCGCACCATCCTTCTTCGAATCATCGGCATCCATATCTGCCGCATCTTTTTTCGGATTCAGGATATCCGTGATCTTATCCAGGATGTTGTGACCTTTGCAGGTCGCACTTGGCGGAGCATAAGCGGAATCTTCCGTTGTGCCCTCGCTTCCGGCCGGTCGTTTGACAAAGATTTTCGTTGTCGTGGTACAGGTCGCAGTCGGGAGCAGTCCGGTGGAAGAGCAGACCTTTACAGCCGTGTGCACATCGCAGCTCTTGGTCGGTGTCGTGCCTTTTGCAAAATATTCCGTGTAAGCCATGGAGCCTCGCGGATCTCCGGTGCAGACACCATCCACGGCGAGCAGTCCGGATTTCTTACATACATAGGCAGTTTCCACACTGTCCGGCTGTTCAAACTGTCTGACCGGAAGATTTTCGTGGATGCGGCTCATGATCGCAGTCCACAGTTTTTTGTGATACGTGTGGTAAAGATCGCCGGACGGGAGCGTATCGTGGTTGTCATAGCCGCCCCAGACCGTACACGTATAATACGGGCTGTATGCGGCAAACCAGATATCACGGTCGTCCGAAGTCGTACCGGTCTTGCCGGCAATCGGCATCTCGCCGAGGCTGACATCGGAGGCTGTTCCGCCGGCTTTTACAACATCCATCATCGCCTGTGTCAGCAGGAAAGCGGTGCTGTCCTTTAAAACCGTCTTTTCTTCCGGAGTGTTGTCAATGATCACTTTTCCTTCGGAATCCTCGATACGGGAATAAAACTTCGCTTCGTTGTATTTGCCGCCGTTAGCAATCGTTGCATAGGCATCGCACAGCTCGATGTTTACGACACCGTCCGTGATACCGCCAAGAGCCAGCGGCTGGCGTACGTCCAGATTTTCATCATCGTAAAGTGTGCTGATGCCGAGAGCTTCGGCATACTCAAAACCAAGCCGCGGTGTGATCTCGGTCAGACATTTGACTGCTACTACGTTAATTGAACCTGCGATCGCCTGACGGATCGTAGTCAGTCCGGTGTAGGCATTTTTACCTGCCCAGTTATTGACCGGGACACCGTTTGTGTAATTGTAAGGTGCATTGTCGAATACCGTAGCAAGCGTCATATTCTCGGCATCAAGAGCCGGAGCGTATGTGCTGACGATCTTAAAAGTCGAACCAGGCTGTCTGCGGGTTTCCGTGGCACGGTTCAGCGTCAGGCTGGCTTCCTTTTCGCCACGTCCGCCGACGATCGCCTTCACATATCCGGTCTCATTGTCGATGATCACGACAGAGGCCTGTGGCTGCGGAACAAGAGAAACACGCTCGCCAAGCACAGTATCGCCTTTTTCAACCATGGCGTTTTTGTAAGTCTCTGCGGCAGCTTTTGCAGATTCCTCATCGTCAAACATCATGTTAAAAGAGCTGTCCTGTTTCTGGAACCAGCTGCGGAGCATTTCACTGCTGTAATTGATAATCTCGCCGTCGGATTTCTGGATACTCAAAGCATAATCGAGACCGATCAGCGTCACCGAAGGATAATTCTCCGGGTTGGCAAACTCCTCATCGCAGATTTTTTGAATCTCTTCATCCTGATTGGAATAAATCTTCAGACCGCCGGAGTAAACAGCTTTGTAAGCCTGCTGTCTGGTGTATCCCTTGACTTCCACAAGGTCATCCATGACCTGTTCGATCAGAGCGTCCGTATAGTAACTGTAAATAGAAACCTCGTCCGTCTCCTGAGCCGTTTTCTGGATACGGGAATACACATCGTCCGCAAGGGCATCCTGCTGCTGCTGTTCGCTGATATAGCCCTGATCGACCATTTTCTGAAGAATGATCTTGCGTCGCTTTGCATTCTCATCCGGATTGATGATCGGATTGTACAGCGTCGGATTCTGTGTAATGCCGGCAATGACCGTAGATTCCGAGAGATTCAGCTGAGATACATCTTTATTAAAATAGCGTTTGGCAGCAGCCTGTACGCCGTACGAGCTGGCACCTAAGTTGATCGTGTTCAGATAATCCTGCAAAATCTGGTCCTTCGACATCTTTTTCTCCAGCTGCAGAGCCAGATACTGCTCCTGGAACTTACGACGCAGCTTCTGAGAAAGAGCCGTCTGCGTCACCCAGTCCGTAAAAACATTATTCTTGATCAGCTGCTGCGTGATCGTACTGGCACCCTCTGAGAAATCCCCACTGGTGATGCCGATCACCGCGGCACGGGCGATACCCTGGATATCGATGCCGTGATGCTTGTAAAAACGCTCATCCTCGACGGCAACGATCGCATGCTGCAGATCCTCCGGGATCTGATCCAGCTTCACAAGAATACGGTTGGAAGTTGATTCGGCAAGCTTCTGGACCGGTTTGTTGCCGGTGTTATAGATGTAGGTGGCCGATTCTGCCGGTGCAACCGAGAGAGAATCGATGTTAGGGGCACTGGCGATCAGCCCTTTGATCATGCCGACACCGGCCGCCGTGCCAAGGATGACGCAAAACAGCAGAAGTACCAGAAAAATCTTCAGAGCCGTAAGCGAAATACGCCGGAAGATCCTGGTTCCCGCTGGAATGCTCTTCTTGTGGGCAACGTGGTTTTTGTCAAAATTCATATAAAATACCTCCGAAAAAAGACAGTAAGTTTTGCTATGTAAAAACGATAACGTTTAAAAAGCAGGATGTGCTACAAAATCATTCAAAATTCGCTCATTTTTCAGCGAAAAATGGCTGCTTTCTCATGATTTAGCGGAACCCATGATGCCATACGGATTGTTCCGTACTGCGTACTTTCACAATCCTACCCAACATTCGCATATCGTGAAGCTTACGCTCCACTTTTATGCTCATATTGGGGCGGGTCATTAAGCCATAAAACCACTCCTGTGCAAGCATATCGTGGTTTCAGGCTTTTGACCCTGGCATCTTAGTATTTTATCACACAACTTTGAGGAAAGAAAGAGCAAAGGAGGATTTCTGCTGTTGCTTCTTTTGGGGGACTCTGGTAAGATAGCATAAGTATTACCGAATTCTGGAATTTTAATCGGAGGGTTTTGGCATATGAAAGAATATAAAATTGTCTATTGCGGCGGAGAGGGCGAGATCGTTGAGAAAAAATCACGTTTTATCGCGACCGTAAAGCCGGTGGACTCGGAGGAGGAAGCATCTGCATTTATTGCAGAGATGAAAAAGAAATACTGGGATGCCAGACATAACTGTTCTGCATTTGTGATCGGGGAACATAATGAAATACAGAGAAGCAGTGACGACGGGGAACCGGCAGGAACAGCAGGTCATCCGATGCTGGACGTGCTGCTCGGAGAGGGCATCCACAACACAGCCGTTGTGGTGACACGTTATTTCGGCGGAACACTGCTTGGAACAGGCGGGCTTGTCCGTGCGTATTCAAAATCTGTACAGGCAGGGCTTGCGGCCAGCACCGTACTCGAAAAGAAAAAAGGCTTTCTGCTGGCGATGGAAACCGATTATTCCGGGATCGGTAAGATCCAGTATCTGCTCGGACAGAGAGGGCTTCTGATCACAGATTCTCAGTATACGGACAAAGTGACCGTCGAGACGCTGGTTCCGCAGGAAGAGCTTGTCTCTGTCAAAGAAGAGATCACAGAAGGAACGAACGGCAAGACGGTCTTTGCAAAAGAAGAACCGGTTGCCTATGCATTTGACGGGAAAACACCGGTCTTTTTCTGAGAAGGGAAAGGACTGCTTGCAATTTACAGGGGTTCGACGTAAAATATAAGGGATTAATTCGGAGGAAAATAATTTATGAGTGACAAATGTAATGCTCCGGTAGGAGTTTTTGATTCCGGCGTTGGCGGTCTTACGGTGGCTCGTGAGATCATGCGAAACCTGCCGGAAGAGAATATCGTATATTTCGGGGACACAGCCCGTGTTCCTTATGGAACAAAATCAAAAGATACGGTGCTGCGTTATTCCAGACAGATCATCCGCTTTTTAAAAACACAGGATGTCAAAGCGATCGTGATCGCCTGCAATACGGCAAGTGCCTATGCACTGGAAGATGTGGAAAAAGAGCTGGATATTCCGATCATTGGTGTAGTAAAGCCGGGAGCGAAAGTAGCATGCGAGGCAACCCACAACAAAAAGATCGGTGTCATCGCCACAGAAGCAACAATAAATTCGGGAATTTATTCTTCTTATATCACCAGACAGGACCCGCAGATCCAGGTGATCGGAAAGGCATGTCCGCTGTTTGTGCCGCTCGTAGAAGAAGGATGGCTGAAAGACTCGGTGACATTTGAAGTTGCGGGCAGATATCTTCGGAAACTGATGGAGCAGGACATCGATACCCTGATCCTTGGATGCACCCACTATCCGCTTCTGCGTTCCACACTGCGTGAAATTGTCGGAGAAAAGGTGACACTGGTCAATCCGGCTTATGAGACTGCACGTGAGCTGAAACAGCTTCTTGCAGAAAAAGGACTGACAAACATCCAGTCTCAGGAAGAAGCACGTAAATATCAGTTTTATGTCAGCGACCAGGCAGATAAATTTATGAGATTTGCAGATTCGATTCTGCCATTTGATGTAAATACCACAAAGAAGATCAGCATAGAGGAGTACTAAATGACAAAAGATATAATGCTCCGCATCAGCGGTGTACAATTTCCGGATGGAGAAGAAAACAGTGAAGAGATGGAAGTGATCACTTCCGGCAGCTACTTTGAAAAAGACGGCCGCCATTATATCAAGTACGATGAAGTACAGGAAGATTCCAATGAAGTGATCCGCAATCTTCTGAAAATCGAAAACGGCAGTCTGGAACTGACCAGACGCGGGATGACAAACGTGCATATGGTGTTCGAAAAAGACAAAAAAAGCGAATCTTATTACGACACCCCATTTGGAAGATTCCTGGTCGGGATCTCCGCAACACATCTGGATGTCAGCGAAAAAGAAGACAGCATTGATGTGCAGGTAAAATACGCACTGGAGATCAACAGTGAGTATATTGCAGACTGCAGTATCAGCATTTGTGCGAATTCCAAATAAAAAGTGCATCCATATCTCTCGATACGCATGCACTTGAAAGTTTTTATTTCTTCTTTTTCTTTCCCTTGGAATCTTCGGCAGCAGATGCATTGAGCTCTTTTGACTTGCGAAGAAGCTTTTCGGAAAGACGGACACGCAGGCTCTTTTTCTGCTGCGGTGCCTCAACTCGTCCGCCGCGGACACTCTTGATCTCAGTTATGTAGATACCGCTGACAACAGCCTTGATCTCTTTCTTTACCGGAATAGAATCAAAAATAGTTGTTTCGCTGATCAGCGTCTGGATCTTAGGACCGATCTTTGCTTTGACAACCGGGATCTTCGTACGACGCATATACCACGGTGTCTGATCGATGACGATCTGAGGAAGACCGGATTCCTTTAGTTTGAGGCGTTTCTTATCAATAATAAGCATAGAGACGACCTGACGAGTCGCTTCGAGCTGTTCCTGTTGTGCGGCCTGTTTTTTCTGTGCTTTCTGTCCAAAGTAATAAAGAAGTGCAAGTGCGATTACCAGCACGAGCAGAATTACAATGAGGACATTCCAAAATGTAGACATAGTACACCCTCCTAAATAAGTTCATATATTTCAATATTGTACCATTTATTTGCAGAAAGTGCAAGAAGCGGTACTGAATAATTACAATTTTATGAATATCATCAATTTAGGGTGGTAATTTCTATTATAGATGTGATATTATGATGCAAGGGTTAAAAAGTCATGCGTTTCATGTTTACATGAAAACGCATGACTTTGGAACCCGTAAAAACATGAGAAAGTAGTCCGCCAGGACGGATTTCGAATGTTTTCAGGATTGCGGGAGCATGAAATGCGGAGCAATCCGTAGCATCATAATATGTGGGCAGGACAGTATGTCTATGGAGACCGCAAAAACATGAGAAAGCAGCCCAAAGGGCGAATTTATTACCAGTGTGGAGGGGAATATGAACGAAAGTGAAAAACAGAAGCGAGCGGATGCCCGCAAAAAAAGAAAAAGGCGACAGATGTTTATAGGGAGGATGATCATAGTCGTTCTTCTGTTCATCATCCTTGGCCTGTGTGCATTTCTTGGAAAAGATATGCTTGAAAAGAAAAAGCTCCGGGACAACCGGGAGCAGGCAGCGACCAGTGCTGAAAGTGAGAGTACGGCAGATACCGCAGGCACAGAGAGTGCAGCCGAGACAGAAACACAGGCACAGAAAAAAGAAGACGATATCATGTCTCAGGCAGAGTTAAAGGCAGCACAGTATGATTATGACGGTGCAATTGAGCTTTTAAAGGCATCTTCTGATTTCGCAGACAGTCAGGATATGCAGGATAAAGTGGCAGAGTACGAGCAGGCAAAATCGGAGCTTGTAGAATATCCACTTGACCAGGTGACGCATGTATTTTATCATACATTAATATATGACACCTCGAAAGCATTTGATGGTGATTCCAAAGAAGCCGGATATAATCAGGTTATGACTACCATCGATGAGTTCAACAAGATCACACAGTCTATGTATGACAAAGGATATGTGATGGTAAGTCTGCATGATATGTGTACGGTCAATGAAGATGGTACCGTATCACCGGGCAAGATCATGCTTCCGCCGGGCAAAAAGGCATTTGTCCTTTCACAGGACGATGTCAGTTACTATCATTATATGGATGGTGATGGCATGGCAACGAAGCTGATCGTGGATGAAAATGGCGATATTAAAAATGAATATAAAGAAGATGACGGAAGTATATCAGTAGGCGATTACGATATGGTGCCTCTGATCGATCGCTTTGTGGAAGAGCATCCGGATTTCTCCTATCACGGACATAAGGGAATCATTGCTCTGACCGGATACAACGGTATACTCGGTTATCGCACCGATATCGCATACAAGACAAGAAAAGACCTGGATGAGTACCAGGAGAAATTCTTCGAAGAGAACCCGGATTTCGACAAAGCAGCCTGGAAAAAGGAAAGACAGCAGGCGAAAAAAGTGGCAGATGCCATGAAAGAAGAAGGATGGGAGTTTGCAAGTCATACATGGGGACATATCAATGTTGGCGAAGCAAGTCTTGAAAGACTGCAGACCGATACACAGAAATGGCTGGACTATGTAAAACCGCTTGTCGGAGACACCAATGTGATCATTTTTGCCTTTGGTTCCGACCTTGGCGACTGGCAGCCATACACATCAGATAACGAAAAATTCGCTTATCTTAAGAGCATGGGATTTGATATTTACTGTAATGTAGATTCCACGCAGTACTGGGTACAGTTTGGAGAAAATTATATGCGTCAGGGAAGAAGAAATCTGGACGGCTACCGTATGTATTATAATCCGGAAATGCTGGAAGATCTTTTTGATGCCGGAGAAGTCTTTGATAAATCAAGACCGACACCGGTACCGGAAATGTAAAGCGACGCAAGATCTGAAAGGAGAAACAACTACAATGAAAAGAAAAGTAATCGCAGCCCTGCTTCTTGGCATGGCGATCACCGTGACAGGATGTTCAGGAAACACGACAAAAGATACAGACACCACAACCGAAGCAGCATCGGATGCGTCTTCTGAGACAACTGCAGACAGCTCATCTGAGAGTGAAGCAGCAACAGAAGCAGCAGAACGCCCGGACTACAAAGCACTGGATTATGTCAAACTGGGAGACTACAAAGGACTGGAAGTAACACTGGCATCCACCGATGTCACAGACGAAGAGGTCGAGCAGCAGGTTGAGACAAACTTAAACAACAACGACAAATCCGAAGAGCTCAAAGAAGGTACCGTAGAAAACGGCGATGTGGCAAACATCGACTACGAAGGAAAATTAGACGGCAAAGCCTTTGACGGCGGCACAGCAGAAGGCTACGACCTGACGATCGGCTCCGGCAGCTTCATCGACGGCTTTGAAGACGGACTGATCGGCAAAAAGATCGGAGATACCGTAGATCTGAACCTGACTTTCCCGGAAGATTACAGTTCCACCGACCTGGCAGGCAAAGAAGTTGTATTTACCGTTAAGATCAATTCCGTAAAACGTGCACCAAAGCTGACAGATGAGCTTGCAGCGGAAATTTCCAATAATGAATACAAAACAGCAGAAGCATACAACAACTATATAAAAAAAGACCTGGAAAACACAAAAAAAGAAAACCAGCACAACCAGGAACTCAATGATCTGGTAGCACTTGCATACCAGAATGCAACCGTAAACGATTATCCGCAGGAAATGATCGATTATCAGCTGGAGCAGGTTACCTCCTATTATAAATCCTACGCAGATCAGTATGGCATGGAATATGCAGATTTCCTGGAACAGCAGGTAGGCATGACGGAAGAAGAATTTGTAAAGAAAATGACAGAAACCGTAAAACAGAGCCTTGGCCAGGAAATGGTACTGCGTGCAATCGCAGAGACAGAAGGCGTTGAGATTTCCGATGAAAAATTCCAGGAAAAAGCAAGCAAATACGCAGCACAGATGGGATCAACAGATGTAGATGCATTTATCAGCCAGTATGGTAAGAGCACGATCATGGCAAGCATTCTGCAGGATGAAGCAGTGGAGATCCTTGAGAAAAATGCCGTTGTAAAAAATGCAGACGGTACACTGGCAGAGACAACAGCAGAAACCGAGACAGAAACAGCATCTAAATAAAAAAATGTCTGTAATGATCCGGTGCAGGCCGAAGCACTTGCTGCCGGACCATTACAGGTGTTTCATAAGAAAGATTGTAATTGCGAAGTTGCTGAGCATTACATAAGTAAAATAAGTGAGGAGGAAACTTAATGATTACGTTACAGGGAAAAGGTGTTTTTGGTGGGATCGCAATTGGAGAGATCGCTTTCTTTAAGAGAGATTCCGGTGTAGTACAGCGAAAAAAAGTAGAAGATCCGCAGGCTGAGATCCAGCGTTTCGAAAATGCAAAAGCAAAAGCCATTGAAGAACTCGGTGAACTGTATGACAAAGCCGTTTCTGAAGTTGGCGAGAGCAATGCCATGCTTTTCCAGACACATCAGTTCATGCTGGAAGATCTGGACTATGTAGAAGCAATCGAAAACATGATCCAGACACAGTCTGTAAATGCAGAATATGCAGTCAGCGTTACCGGAGACAATTTCTCACAGATGTTTGCTTCCATGGATGATGACTATATGCGTGAGCGTGCTGCTGATGTAAAGGATATTTCAGCCCGTGTAGTGAAAATCCTTACCGGAGCAGGTGAGAGCGGACTGGTAACGGACAAGCCGGTCATTCTGGCATCAGACGATCTTGCACCGAGCGAGACCGTACAGCTCAATAAAGATATGGTATTGTCTTTTGTGACACAGGGCGGTTCCACGAACTCCCATACCGCAATTCTTGCAAAGACAATGAACATCCCGGCGATCATTGGTATCGGTGATGCACTGGATGAGAAATACGAAGGAAAAGAAGCCATCGTGGATGGAGCAAACGGATGCCTGATTATCGAGCCGGATGAAGAGACCATGAAAGAATATCAGGCAAAGAAACAGGAGTATCTGGCACAGCAGGAGCTTCTACAGCAGTTCCGCGGCAAAGAGACCGTATCTTTGGACGGACAGAAAGTAAAACTGTATGCCAATATCGGAAATGCATCTGATATCGGAGCTGTGATCAAAAATGATGCAGCAGGCATCGGACTGTTCCGAAGCGAGTTTCTGTATCTGGAAAATGACAATTTCCCGACGGAAGAAGAACAGTTTAAAGTATATAAATATGTGGCTGAGACGATGGGACAGAAACAGGTCATCATCCGTACACTGGATATCGGAGCAGACAAGCAGATTGATTACTTCAACCTGCCTCACGAAGAAAATCCGGCAATGGGTTACCGTGCGATCCGTATCTGCCTGAAACAGCAGGATATTTTCCGTACACAGCTGCGTGCTCTGCTGCGTGCATCTGCATTTGGAAACATTGCCATCATGTTCCCGATGATCGTGGCACTGGAAGAAGTACTGCAGATCAAAGAGATCGTAAAGAGTGTTATGGCAGAATTAGATGCAAGTGGCATCCCGTACAACAAAGAGATCCAGCTTGGTATCATGATCGAGACACCGGCAGCAGCCATGATCAGCGATGACCTGGCAAAAGAAGTCGATTTCTTCAGCGTCGGAACAAACGACCTGACACAGTACACCACTGCTGTAGACAGACAGAATGCAAACCTGGAGGGATTCTACTATCCGCATCACAAAGGTCTGTTGCGTCTGATCAAAATGGCAGCAGACAATGCACATAAGAACGGCATCTGGATTGGTATCTGCGGAGAACTCGGGGCAGATATGGAGATGACAGAAGCATTCCTGGCAATGGGCATCGACGAACTGTCTGTATCACCGGCATGTGTTCTGCCGCTGCGTAAGAAGATCCGCGAGACTTCAGTCAAAGAAAGACAGGAAGAAATCTTAAAAAATGTGCTCTAAAATATTTTGTTTTGATTTAGATATGACACTTCTGGATCACAAGACTTTTCACATTTCCGAAAAAGTGCTTAAGGATCTGGAAGCACTGAAAAAAGAAGGTCATGTGGTAGCTGTCGCAACCGGTCGCGATATGGACAGTGAATTCAGCAAAGCATACAAAAAACAGCTTCAGCCGGATGCAATCGTCCACAGCAACGGCCAGAAAGTAACCGTAGGCGAAAAAAAGATCCGGGAAGTCTTCATGGATCCGAAGCTGATCGCCCGCATGATAGAGTTCTGCCGTGAGCATCATCTCTGCATCGGCATGAACATCGGCAAATACGGCTGCTATGTCAACAAAGAAGTGCTGATCGAGCATGAAAAGCGGATTTTCGGAGACGGAGACCGCGAGTACATAGACGAGTCCAACCTTCTGACACACCCGTTTTACGGACTGGCATACTTTGGCGATCCAAAAGGTACCGATCTGCTCCGGGAAGCATTTCCGGAAATCAAGACGCCGCTTTTTGCCGACCGCAGAGGGGCAGATGTCATCACAAAAGAAGTTTCCAAGGCAAACGGCATCCAGGCACTTCTGGACTATTACCAGAAAGACTGGTCTGACATCGTGGCATTTGGAGACAGCATGAACGATTACGAAATGATAGAGAAGGCAGGAAACGGCATCGCCATGGGAAATGCTGTGGATAAGCTCAAAGAAGTGGCAGATTACGTGACCAGGCCGATCGAAGAAGAAGGCGTGAGCTTTGCACTTCGCCATTTCGGTTATCTTCCGGCGGATCAGTAGATTATAAAGCAAGGTCAGATGTGCACTCATCAGGATGAGAATGCACAGTCTGACCTGCTTTTTTATTGTCCTGCGTTCATTTCGGATATAGTAAAGACAGAAAAAGATATTTAACGAAGCTCTGCGATGCGGGTCACGCCGACATAGATCTCCTGGATTTTATACCAGGTGCGATAGTCCACAATACCGGTCACCGGAAGATTGAAAATATCCTGAAAAACTTCCACCGCCTTCTGTGTATCTTCTCCGTAAATACCATCTACGGCGATCCGCGGGATCAGAGGATAATTATTTGAAATCGCATTTAACTGTTCCTGCATCTGCTCCACTTTCGGCCCGGTTGCCCCGATGTCGAGATCGTATCCAGGCCAGGAAGAAGGGATCCCGGAAATCTCCTCCGCTGAATTGATGTAGATGTTGTCACCATAGTAGTAGCGGAGAATTTCTGTGGCTGTGTATCCCTGATCTGCCAGAGACTTTGAACCCCACTGTGACAACCAGTTCGGACAGCTGACCCGTTTGCCGTCGCAGTACTGCGTCAGGATCGGCTGTTTGACGTTCGGGCGGGATAAATAATCGGCAAAAAGCTCATCCACAACCTCCGAGATACTCTCAAAAATATTTCGGCTGTAGATCCATTTGTGGTCAAATGCCGTCGAGGACGTGATCGTAAAATCAAATCCTTTATTGCGGTACCATTCCGTGTATACACGGTTTAAGGTAAACGACATGATCGCCAGCACATTGGCACGGATGGCAGCCTTCGGCCAGGTGGCATAGATTTCGCTGGAAGCCACATTTTTGATATAATCGCGGTAACGCACATAATAATCGCCCGCAGTGCTGTCCGTCGGGGCACCGTCGTGCACCACGATAAATTCCGGGATCACTACGCGGCTTAGGACGATCTCGCCGCTCTGCGAGAGAGGTTTGATCTCCGCCTCTGCGATTTTTGGCGGATAATCGCCATAGAGCGTGTGAGCCGGGATCACGACATTGTCATATGCTTCCGGGCCGGCGAGCGGTTTCAACCGGATATCCTGCAAAGCCAGCTGATTTGCGAGGATTTCCGCACCGGAGATCGTAAGCGGCTCATAGCCCGGAGCCGTAATGCGGAAATTGTACTCCGAGTAAGGCTGCATTTCGCCGGGACTTAAACTGTATTCCTCCGGCGGAGCCTCCAGCTCCAGCGTATCCGTCTGTCCGACACTGTCCGTTGTCACCTCCTCCAGGATCTGATCCGGTTCCCCGGTGCTTGAAATATCGATTACGGCATCCTCCACGGGAGCAGCACGCAGCTGGGAAGTAACCTGTATCTGTAATTTTCCGGTAGCCATAGAACACCTCAAAAATTCCCTTGAAAAAGTATATGCAGAAGAACGGAAAAGATGCCAGAAAACAATTCCTGTGCAGGCACATCGTGCTTTCAGGCTTTTGAACCTGACATTATTTGTATAACTAATCATAAAAATGCATAAAAATTCGAAAACAAGTACTTGCAATCTTGATTATCTTGTGGTAGAATCTTAACAATTTGAGCATTTATGTATCCAGGGCTGAGGGGGGCGTAGTAGGGACTTACTATTACGTACCCTTTTTTAGAGTCTGGGGTACAGACAAAGATACAATAACCATTGGATTAAACGCGAAAGGGGAAGACGAATGAAAGCATATTTGATTCTGGAGGACGGTACTGTTTTCACTGGAAAAAGTATCGGATCGACAAAAGAAATCATCAGCGAGATCGTATTTAACACATCCATGACCGGATATCTGGAGGTGCTGACTGATCCATCTTATGCAGGCCAGGCCGTTGTGATGACTTATCCGCTGATTGGAAACTATGGCATCTGCTACGAAGATATGGAATCCGCAAAGCCATGGCCGGACGGATACATTGTTCGTGAACTTTCCAGAATGCCGAGCAATTTCCGCTGTGAAGGAACGATTCAGGAATTTCTGGAAAAACACGACATTCCTGGTATTGCCGGGATCGATACAAGAGCACTGACCAAGATCCTGAGAGAAAAGGGAACCATGAATGGCATGATCACCACCTGCGAATATGAAGATTTAAGTGAGGTTCTTCCGAAGATCGCAGCATATAATACAGGCAAAGTGGTAGAAAAAGTGACCTGCACAGAGAAATACGTCCTGGAAGGAAACGGACCGAAAGTAGCACTTCTTGACCTCGGTGCAAAGAGAAACATCGCCCGCAATCTGAACAGACGCGGCTGCGAAGTGACTGTATATCCGGCACTGACCACAGCAGAAGAGATTATAGCATCCAATCCGGACGGCATCATGCTTTCCAACGGACCTGGAGATCCAAAAGAATGTACTTCCATTATTGAAGAGATCCGCAAACTGTACAATACCGATATCCCGATCTTTGCAATCTGCCTCGGACATCAGCTGATGGCACTGGCAACCGGTGCGGATACGCACAAAATGAAATACGGACACCGCGGCGGCAACCACCCGGTCAAAGATCTGCAGACCGGCCGTGTATACATTTCCTCCCAGAACCATGGCTATGTGGTAGATACCGATAAACTGGATCCGTCCGTAGCAGTACCGGCATTTGTCAATGTAAACGACGGTACAAACGAAGGACTGTCCTACACCGGAAAGAATATCTTTACGGTACAGTTCCACCCGGAAGCATGCCCGGGACCATTAGATTCCGGTTACCTGTTTGACCGCTTTATGAAAATGATGGAGGTGTCAGAATAATGCCAAAGAATCCAGAGATTAAAAAAGTACTTGTGATCGGCTCCGGTCCTATTGTCATCGGACAGGCAGCAGAATTTGACTATGCAGGAACACAGGCGTGCCGTTCCCTGAAAGAAGAAGGCATCGAAGTCGTACTTCTGAACTCAAACCCGGCAACGATCATGACCGACAAAGATATCGCAGACCGTGTATACATCGAGCCTCTGACTGTAGAAGTCGTAGAGCAGCTGATCCTGAAAGAAAAACCGGACAGCGTACTGCCGACCCTTGGCGGACAGGCAGGACTGAACCTTGCCATGGAGCTCGAAGAAGCCGGATTCTTACGTGAGAATAACGTACGTCTGATCGGAACCACTTCCCAGACCATCAAAAAAGCAGAAGACCGCCTGGAATTCAAACAGACCATGGAAAAGATCGGTGAGCCGATCGCAGCATCCCGTGTCGTAGAAAACGTAGAAGACGGTATAGAATTTACCAAGATCATCGGATACCCGGTAGTACTGCGTCCGGCATACACCCTCGGCGGAAGCGGCGGCGGAATCGCCCATAACTACGAAGAACTCGTAGAAATCCTCGAAAACGGTCTGCGTCTGTCACGAGTAGGACAGGTTCTGGTAGAACGCTGCATCGCCGGATGGAAAGAGATCGAGTACGAAGTCATGCGGGATAGTGCCGGCAACTGCATCACCGTCTGCAACATGGAAAACATCGACCCGGTCGGCGTGCACACCGGAGACAGTATCGTCGTAGCACCTTCCCAGACCCTGGGCGATAAAGAATATCAGATGCTGCGTACCTCCGCCCTGAACATCATCAGCGAGCTTGGCATCACCGGCGGATGCAACGTACAGTACGCCCTGAACCCGGAAAGCTTCGAATACTGCGTCATCGAAGTAAACCCTCGTGTATCCCGTTCCTCCGCACTGGCATCCAAAGCAACCGGCTACCCGATCGCAAAAGTTGCCGCAAAGATCGCACTGGGCTACACACTGGATGAGATCAAAAATGCCATCACAGGCAAAACGTATGCAAGTTTTGAGCCGATGCTGGACTACTGTGTTGTCAAGATCCCGCGTCTGCCGTTCGATAAATTTATCAGTGCCAAGAGAACACTGACCACGCAGATGAAAGCAACCGGCGAAGTCATGAGCATCTGCGACAACTTCT
>OGHK01000332.1_pt1 | contig 50309 bp, 44 predicted proteins | sample 1571411 | NCBI WGS metagenome assembly OGHK01 (sample SAMEA2582043, study PRJEB24529) | metagenome | biome: Human gut stool | place: China | collected 2011 | reverse complement strand
CTTCCCTGACACCGTTTGCAAATGCGTATCCGGAGCAGTTTGTGGAGATGGGTATTGCGGAGCAGGATCTGGTCAGCGTTTCTGCCGGTCTTGCAAAATGCGGCAAGAAAGCATTTGCGGCATCTCCGGCGTGCTTCCTTTCTACAAGAAGCTATGAGCAGGCGAAAATTGACTGTGCATACTCCAACACCAATGTAAAGCTGATCGGCATCAGCGGCGGTGTGAGCTACGGCGCACTCGGCATGAGCCATCATTCTGCACAGGACATCGCAGCAATGGCAGCTATTCCAAACATGCGCGTTTATCTGCCAAGCGACCGCTTCCAGACAGCAAAACTGGTTGAGGCGCTTCTTACCGATGAAAAACCGGCTTATATCCGGGTGGGAAGAAATGCCGTTGCGGATATTTACAGCGAAGAAAATACTCCGTTTGAGATGGATAAGGCAACGGTTCTCTCGGAAGGCACCGATGTTTTACTGGTAGCCTGCGGTGAGATGGTCCGCCCGGCGTTCGATGCAGCTGCTATGCTGAAAGAAGAGGGAATCAGCGCAGGACTGCTCGATATGTACTGTGTGAAACCGCTGGACAAAGAGGGCCTGGTAGAGGCTGCAAAGAAGGCAAAAGTTGTCATTTCGATCGAAGAGCACGCTCCATTCGGCGGTCTTGGATCGATGGTGAGCCAGGTGGTCGGTGCGGAATGCCCGCGTAAAGTCGTTCCTATGTCTCTGCCGGATGCGCCGGTGATCACGGGAACTTCCCAAGAAGTCTTTGACTATTATGGATTGAATGCCGAGGGCATTGCAAAAAAAGCGAAAGAATTACTGGCTTAACCAGAAATGGAATCAGCGGTGAATGTGATAGCCCGCAGGGAACTGTAAACTGCCGCAGGTCTGCGTATGCCATGTTCCTGCGTGCCCGGGCGGAAGAAAATCCGGGAACGCAGGAACTTTTTCTATATAATCAGGAATAAATCGTTCTGCGGAAGATGTTGGAATGTGTGGTAATCGCCAAAGATCTTGCCTATAGGGGCAGGGTGAATGCCGCGACAATAGAAAATGACGCATGGTGTGTTGAAAAACAGGGTGTATTCAGCGTTATTCGAGATGGGGATCTGGATATTTATAAAATTTTAGGAATGGAGCTGGAAAAATGGAGAAAAGGTATATCATCGGAATTGACCAGAGCACGCAGGGAACGAAAGCGCTGCTCTTTGACGGGGAGGGACATTTACTCCGCCGTACCGACCTGCCGCACCGGCAGATTGTCAATGAAAAGGGATGGGTGTCCCATGATCTGAATGAGATTTACCGGAATACAGTACAGACGGTAAAAACGCTGGTGGCAGAGTCCGGTGTTGCACCGGAAGAAATCGCCGGAATCGGCATCAGCAATCAACGTGAGACGACGGCGATCTGGGACAAGGCGACCGGGGAACCGCTGGAAGAGGCAATTGTATGGCAGTGCGGCCGCGCAAGCGGGATTGCACAGGAGATTGCGGAGCAGGGGCACGCAGAGGAGATCCGCGAGGCGACGGGTCTGCAGCTTTCGGCTTATTTTCCTGCTGCAAAGATGGCATGGCTGCTTCGAAACGGCGGAGAAGAAAGACAGAAACGTGCCGCAGACGGGAAAATCTGCCTGGGTACGATTGACAGCTGGCTGGTTTACAAGCTGACGGAGGATCATGCATTTAAGACGGATTTTTCAAATGCGTCGAGAACGCAGTTGTTTAATCTGAAAACACTGGCGTGGGATGAGCAGATCTGTGAGATGTTCGGGATTCCGGTCTGTGCGCTGGCCAGGGTGTGCGATTCCGATGCGGTGTATGGAACCACGACGATGGAAGGATTGTTTTCCGAGCCGGTTCTGATCTGTGGTGTATTAGGCGACTCTCATGCGGCTCTGTTCGGACAGGGCTGCTTAAAACCGGGCATGATCAAGGCAACATATGGAACGGGTTCTTCGCTGATGATGAACATTGGAGACAGGCCGATTCAGAGCAGCCACGGCGTTGTGACTTCGCTTGCGTGGGGAAGAGGCGGCAAGGTGGACTATGTGCTGGAAGGAAATCTGAACTACACCGGAGCGGTGATTACCTGGCTGAAGGATGACCTGAAGCTGATTTCTTCGGCAAAAGAGACGGAAGGACTGGCAAGGGAGGCAAATCCGGCAGACCGCGCGTATCTGGTTCCGGCATTTACCGGGCTTGGTGCGCCGTACTGGGATGAGAAAGCAACGGCATCGATCAGCGGAATTACCCGCACCACAGGAAAAGCTGAGGTGGTAAAAGCGGCTCTCGACTGTATCGCCTACCAGATCACCGACCTTGTCCGTGCGATGGAGCAGGATACCGGCATGCGGATCGAGGAACTCCGCGTGGACGGCGGTCCGACACGAAACAGATATCTGATGCAGTTCCAGAGTGATATTACGAATAAACGCGTAAATATTCCGGACGCGGAGGAGCTTTCCGGCATCGGAGCGGCTTATATGGCCGGTATTTCAGCCGGGGTCTACGATCTGGAAAAACTCGCAGGAAATATGAAACGAAGTGTGTATGAACCGAAGATGGACGACGAAATCCGGGAGAAGAAGTATGCCGAATGGAAAAAGGCTGTCGACGGGGTGTTAAGTAAATAGGGGACTTGTACTCTGTGCGGCGGGAGGTTTTTGCGCCTGACGGTGGGATGACGAAGGGGGGACGCGGGCATTACTGTGCACTCGGCAAATACGCGTTTGTGATAAGAAAACGAAGACGCATACGTGCGTGATTGAGAAATTTGAAAAATAAAATAATCTACAAACAAAAAGGAACGATTTGGATAGAACGTTCCTTTTTTGCATATAGAGAATAAATTGTACAGAAATAAAAGGCGCTGTATAAACAGCGCGTAATGCTGATAGAATGCGAGAAAACAGCAAGAAAAAGAGGATTAAACTTGTAGTTCAATGAAGAAAAAAATAGATGTGGTATAGTATCAAGAAAAAGGGATTTCGCATGAAGGAAAGTTCAATAGAAGATGTATTAGAGCGTGTCTGAAAAATCATTTCCACAAACTGGGACTCGCAGCTTGCGAAAAGCCTTTTTCAGACACGCTCTAGAGTGTACATTATGCAAAAAAGGAGGGACAAGAGTTTGTCCGGTAAAAAACAGGAAGTATGGTAAGATAAGCTGGTAATGGAGAACGTATGCAGATTCGTATGGATGAAAAAGGGAGGATTCTGTTTATGGCTACTTACGTTATTTCTGATATTCACGGTGAGTATGAGAGATTTATGGAGCTGCTGGAAGAAATTGAATTGAAAGATACAGATACGCTCTATATTCTGGGGGATATTTTGGACCGGGGTGAGCATCCGATTAAGGTGGTATTGAAACTGATGGAAATGCCGAATGCGTTCTGTATCGTGGGGAACCATGAGGTGATGGCGCTGGAATGTCTGCGGTTTCTCTGTCAGGAAATCACAGATCTTGCCATCGAGGAAGTGGATGCTGAACTGTTGGACAACCTGGTTCGCTGGAAGTATAACGGCGGTGATGCTACGATCCGGGAATTTCGGGCGCTGGATCCCGAGATGCGGGAGGAAGTACTGAATTTTCTGGAGGATTTCAGTCTGTATGAGGAGCTTACAGTGGGAGAAAAACAGTATCTGCTGGTGCATGGAGGGCTGGGGGGATTTACACCGGAAAAGAGGATCGAGGAATATTCCCTGCACGATCTTGTATGGGCCAGACCAGATTATCAGAAGGAATACTTTGCGGATACAAATCTGGTAACAGGACATACACCGACGCAGACGATTCCGGAAAATGATAATCCCGGGTATATTTATAAAAAATATCACCACATCGCCATCGACTGCGGCGCATGCTTCCCGGGAGGGAGGCTGGCGGCAATCTGTCTGGAAACGGGGGAAGAGTTTTACAGTTCGGACAACAATGGGTGAAAGATTTTAGACGTTCCATGATGCCAGTATCAGAAGACCGAAATCCGGAACCAGCAGAACAAGCGGGAAGATTTTTGAAACAGGACATGCCAAAACACAAGCAGGAAAGCCGTTTTTGGAAAAATGAGCGGATAACGAAAGCTTTGAAGATTGCAGGAGCAGACATGAAAGCTGCGAAAGAAAAGGAGATTTTGGATGCACTATATTATTACTGATATACATAACGACAGCTGGCGGTTCATGAAATTGCTGGAAAAAATGGATCTCAAAGAGGACGATCACCTGTATCTGCTTGGTGATTTGTTTGACCGCTGCATGGATCATCCAGACCCGGCGGGCGTGTATTTTCAGGTATTGAAGCTGGGGAAAAAATGTACTGTGATCCGCGGCAACCACGATCATTGGCTTGCCAATTACATTTTCCGCTATTACGGAATGGATGAGAGAGACCGCGCCCTCCTGCAGCCGTATCCGTACAATTCCTTCCATCTTCTGCAGGAGCGCCTGACAGAAGTAGATCTGAAAGAGCTTGCGGAGTATATCCTCTCCTGGCCGGTACAGGTGGAAATCGAGGTGGACGGTCAGCCGTATCTGCTTGCCCATGCCTGTACGGCAGAACCGGGAAAATGGAAACTGGACAACTATTATCTGATGGGGGATTTGTGGTACAAGGTTTTTCTTCATGAGGGAGTGCATGGATATATTTCCGTCTGCGGCCATCAGAACATGGGAAATGGATCCATCTGGAAGAATAAAAAAGAAAACGTCTATCTGTGTGACTGCGGCTGCGGCTTTGAGAATGGAAGACTGGGATGCCTTTGCCTGGAAACGAAGGAAACTTTCTACGTATAAACAAACAGAGGAAAAGCAATGAAGCGATATATGATGTCAGATATTCACGGATTTCTGGAGGCATTCGAGGCAGCTCTGAAAAAAACAGACCTTTCGGGGGAAAACCAGCTGATTCTGCTGGGCGATTACATAGATTATGGGCCAGATGGCCGGGCGGTGCTGGAAAAAGTCAGGGCATTGCAGGAAAAATATGGTTCGGAAAAAGTCATTGCCCTGATGGGAAATCATGAAAAAGCACTGCTGGACTGGCTGGAAGAATATGCAGATGTCAACCGGCATATCGGCAGTGTGGAGCAATATCGCAGCCGGGAATGGCTGGCATCGGATGCAGATGGAGACTATGAAACGCTGCACAGCTTTCTGAAAGAAGAACATTTTCAAGAGTTTCTGGAAAAAGAAGCACACCTCTCAGAGGATTCCAGAAATACAGAAGCAGTACGGCTGATGTTCGAAGATGCGGGGGATCTGATCACCTGGATGCGCCATTTTCCTTACTTTTATGAAACAGAACGCCAGATTCTGGTGCACGCCGGAATTGCCGAATGGGGCGGTAAAGACTGGCTGTGCGTGACCAGCGAGGAGCTGATGGTGGGGAAAAGAACGGTAAGCCGCGGAGCATTCTATAAGGATGTGATTGCGGGCCACATTTCCACGGCAAAAATCAGTGGAAACAGAATATATGACGGTATCTGGCATGACGGTCAGAGTCATTATTATCTCGACGGAACCACCTGGCGGAGTGGAAAAATTCCGGTGCTGGAATATGACAGTGAAACTGGAAAATACAGAGAAATATGGTGAGACACGTTGTAATGCAGCACAGTAAGATCACGGCAGGGCAGAAAAAGTGATTTAGTCAAATCAAGCAAGTGGTAAAGTGGATTGCGAATATCCGCTTTGAAAAGACACAGGATCGAAACAGAAGGGAGTACATCAGATGCATTTACCAATCAGTGTAACACAGGATGAATTATTAGAAGTATTGCTTCAGGTTGCGCCGGTGCGGCCGGTTTTTATCTGGGGTGCGCCCGGCATCGGAAAATCCGCGTTAGTGGAAAAATTCGCAGACGAAGTCGGCCTGCCGTGTGTGTCGCTCCTTGGAAGCCAGCTCGCGCCGGAGGACATTATCGGCATTCCGCAGATCCGGGGCGAGACCTCGGAATTCCTTCCGCCGAAAATGATCGCCAGAAAAGAGCCATATGTCCTGTTCCTGGACGAACTCAACGCCTGTACGCAGGAAGTGCAGAAAGCCTTCTATTCCCTGATCCATGAGCGGCGGATCGGAGAATACCATCTTCCGGAGGGAAGCATTGTGATCGGAGCAGGAAACCGTGCCGAGGACAGCGCGATCGTAAAAACGATGTCGTCCGCCCTTTTAAACCGTATGTTCCACGTGCAGCTGAAAGCGGATGTGGGACAGTGGATCAAGTGGGCGCAGGCAGAAGGACTCCATCCGTGGGTCATTGACTATATCATCCAGCGGCCGGATCACCTCTTTTCCGAACCGCCGAAAACCGAAGAACCGTTTTCCACCCCGCGTTCCTGGCATATGCTGAGCGATGCGTTGAAGGAATACCGGGCCGGGGAGCAGGATATTTCGCAGGAAACATTAAAAATGATGGCGTACGCCTGCCTCTTGGAACAGCATGCGGGGATGTTTCTTGCCTACACAAAAACACTGCGCAACACACATCTCCTGGATGACATTATCGCGCAGAAAGCAAAATGGCCGGACAAGCCGGAAAACCGGGATGTGCTGTATTTTCTCGCACAGTCCTTCCGCGCCAGACTGCTTGCAGAACTGCCGAAAAGCAAACAGGGAATTTCCGGCGGCATGCTTTCCTTTGCGTACCGCGCCAAGGGCATGATCAAAGAACTCGCAGTCATCAATTTCGAAATCGCCCAGATGACCGTCGCAGCTGATGGAGCGGAGGCACTGCCGGACTGGTTTATGATGGAAATCATACGTGATCTGCCGCGGCTCGTCGGATGAAAAAAGGAAGGAGAAAAGGATGCCATACGTTCGAAGCAGGTATTACCGCGAAGAAGAAAAGCCGGCCGGGTACCGCAGAGTGGAGGCCGGCTTTGGTTTGCTGGAAAAAAATACACTGTTCCATCAACTGGATGGGTACATCACTGCAAAGCCCTCACATCTGAATGCAAAAGGAAGTCTGGCCTGTGTTACGAAAGATGGAGATATCTACGTCAACATGCGGGCGAACCTGTCGCCGGAACAATGGTGCTATGTGATGGCACACAACCTTCTGCACCTGGCGTTCGGCCACTTTGACAAAGCGAGCATCCTTTCCGACTGCGAATTTGTTCCGGCACTCTGGAACAAAGCCTGTGATATCTACATTACCAGATTCCTTTATGACATCCGCCTCGGCGAGCCGATCTGCGCAGATCCGGCGGAAGCATATCCGATCAAACTGAACAGCGAGCAGAAAATTTATGAATATCTGTTGAAGCACCAGGATAATGGTGCGCAGATCTGCGGGACAAACTCTGAAAAATTAAAGGATATGATCGGGGTAGAACGGCCGATCGTTTATAAAAAGGGAGAAAGAAATGCATATGCTGAAAAATTTTCCTATGCAGTCACTCATTCCATCAAATCTGCACTCTGCGATGCGGGAGGATACGATCTTAAAACGAAAAAGGATACCGTCATTTCCAGAGCAGCAGAATGGTTCCTGTCCCATTATCCGCTGCTCGGAGGTCTTGCGGCTGCATTTAAAATTGTGGAGGACATTGAAATGTGCCATCGGTATGAAATCCATATTGCAGCGGTTGACGCAGAGCAGGGAATCATTTATGCCAATCCGTCGTGCGGATTTTCGGAGGAAGAGTGGATTTTTGTTCTCGCGCATGAATATCTCCATGCCGGACTGCAGCACCAGAAACGGTGCAATGGGCGTGACTTCTTTTTGTGGAACATCGCCTGCGACTACGTCATCAACGACTGGCTGCACGAAATGGAGATCGGCAGAATGCCGCCGGATGGGCTGTTGTATGATGAAACACTTCACAACAAATCGGCAGAAAGTATCTATGATCTGATCGTGAAAGAGATCCGAAAGTACAAAAAACTAAACACCTTCCGGGGCTTTGGCAGAGGTGATATGTTTAACGGAAACAGACCGCATTTTACTGGAAGAGAAAACGGGGTCAGCCTGGATGAACTGCTGAAAAACGCACTGCGGGAGGGACTGGATTACCATCAGGAGCACAATCGTGGTTTCCTGCCGGCCGGGCTGGTACAGGAAATCAGGGCGCTTGCGATGCCGGCCATTCCCTGGGATGCCGCGCTGGCGAAGTGGTTTGACGTACAGTTTCCACCGCTGGAAAAACACCGCACCTATGCGCGGCCGAGCAGACGGCAGGGTGCCACGCCGGATATTCCAAGGCCAGGATATGCGTATTACGAGCAGGATCTGGAGAGCCGGACCTTCGGTGTGGTCGTGGACACATCCGGTTCCATGAGTGCAAAACAGATCGGTATGGCACTCGGCTCCATCGCCAGCTATGCCGCGGCGAAAGATGTTCCGTTCGTGAGAATCATTTTCTGCGATGCCAAAGCGACGGATGCGGGGTATCTGGCACCGGAAGATATTGCCGGCCGGGTAAAAGTCACGGGACGAGGAGGAACCATACTGCAGCCGGGCGTGGATTGTCTGGAACAGGCGAACGATTTTCCAAAGGACGGGCCGATTCTGATTATTACGGACGGGGAGATTGAGAATGACCTGAAGGTAAGACGAGAGCATGCATTTCTGCTTCCGAGAGGAAACCGGCTGCCGTTCCGGGCACGGGGAGAAGTGTTTTATTTTCGGGAATAGTGCGGCGTAGTCTGTGTCTCTGCAAGAAACGATAGCAGCGGCAGAGAAAGCGGACAGAATTTGCGGATGATGTTTTGCGATACTTTAGAGAACAGAAACAGAGAACACGAGAGGAGACGCTGAGAATGAGCATTGTCATTACAGGCGATACCCATGGCACCTTTGATATTGGAAAAGTTGTACGCTATTTTAACGAGCACGAAGACGAGTACACCCGGGATGACTATCTGATCATCTGCGGAGATGTCGGAATCTGCGGCTTTTCTGCAGCATACGAGGCGAATACGAGAGCCGTTTTCCGAAGTCTGCCGGTGACGACACTGTTTATCGACGGAAATCATGAGAACTTCGAACAGCTGAACTCCTACGCCGTGGAGCAGTGGAACGGCGGAAAGGTGCATATCATTGAGGACAATATGATCCATCTGATGCGCGGCCAGATCTTTACGATTGACGGGCTGAAATTCTTTACCTTCGGAGGTGCTTACAGCATCGACAAAATGTCCCGCGCGGAGGGAATTTCGTGGTTCCCGGAAGAAATTCCGTCACGGGAAGAGTACGAAGAAGGGTGGGCAAATCTGGAAAAGGAAGATTTCCAGGTGGATTACATCCTGACCCACACAGCCCCGAGAGATGTGGCTGCGGCGATGGGCTACGGCGAACTGTCCGACGACGAAGTGGAACTCCGCCAGTTTTTGCAGCGTGTAGCAGATGAGACAGAATTTCAGAAATGGTACTTCGGACACTTTCATGAAGATACGGAAGTGGAAGATGTGTTTGTGTGTCTGTATGATGAGATCGCAGAGTTGGAATAGGCCAAGATTTTGTCCAGAAAAAAATAAGAAGCGTGATAAGATAAAATAGAAGCAGAGAACAGCCAGAAAATGCACGTCGAACCATAAAAATCTGCTTTGAAAAAAATAAAAGTTAATTGTGTTCTTCTGACGGGGCGTCCATGTGATCCAGCGCATACTCACACGCCTGAATCACAAAACTGGAAAAGGTAATGTCCTGGTCAGAATCGGAAATTGCCTGTTCGATCTGATCGATCAGGTGAATGGGGAAACGGATGGTTTTGTTTTCCGTTTCCTTGCGGTTGCCTTTTAACTGAAATGCCATATCAAACTCCATTCTGCTGCCGGAGAATATAAGAACGGAGCATGCTTCCGGATCTTATGTGGAAACTACGGGCAGCATAAAACATAACAAAGGTGTTTCAAAAAAGGTTCGGCAAAAAATAAATTTTTCGAATCTGCGAAATCGAAAAATGAAGAAAAAGCTGTTTTGGGGACAGCTTATTTCAGTGCGCTTTTTTCTGGCTGTATTCTGATTTTAAAGAGTACTGGAAGTCCAGTCTGTTTTATTGTATTGCATGACTCACTTGAAATATGCATTGCAAAATGCAAGACAAAATATATTGCAAATAAAGAGAGAATGTATTACACTAAAAGAAAAAATGCGAAAAGTAGACAAGGTGAAATGAAAAGATAAAATTTGTGGTGGCTATTATATTTTCATTAGCCCAAGAGTTTGTCGGAAAGGGGTGGAAACATTCGATTAAAGAACAATATCACTTATACCACAAACAAAACAATGACAGGAGGAAAAGAAATATGTCATCAAATGATCATTACATTGTAGATTATCAAAAATTTGGAGGAATCAAATTGTATAAAGTTCATGGATTTATGGGGGATTATATCGAACTTGACAATTCCGTCGTAGAAAGAAAAGTGTGCAGCCTGGAAGAAGCAAGAAGCGGAAAACATAAATTCTATGAAAAAGAATCGGGAAGGGAAATCAAGTTTGATGAGATTCCATGGAAGTAAAAAAGAATAGGTATAACTGGTTTTTCAGCACCAAAATAGGAAAATAACAGCCTCTTCAGAAACAGAGATAGATGCTTTTGAAGAGGCTGTTGTATCAAAATAATAATAGATGGGGGAAAGAAGATGAAAAGAAAATTTATCATATTTTGGACAATGATAATGGCATTATTTTTAATGCTGACCGCCTGCTCCGGCAGTGTACCAAAAGATAGTGATGTTGAGGAAGATATCCGTACGTTTGGAAAAGGAAAAATTCTGGAAGAAAATGAGACCATCACAAAGATTGAAATCAAAAATCGCGATACCGACAAAAAGCAGAAAACGGACAAGGTATTAACTAATATTACGACAGAAAAAGATGATGTTTCCTATGAAAAGAAAGTAACGTTGACATATCACAAATACAACAATGGCTGGGAAGTGCAGGATATATATGCAAATCCGCCGGGAGAATGGGTTGTAAAACCGCTGAAGGAGGTTTCGGAAGAACAAATCAACAGTACCCTTGCAAACGAATCCGTCGTAGTCGATGGGGAAACATGGTCCATGGATGAGTGGACGGAATACAGCTTTACGGTAAAGAATCACAAGGCAGATCTGAACAAAGGAACAGACGCGGTTACGGTTGAAGTGACTTTAGACGGCGATGTAGAAAAAGCATCGGGTACAATGACAGCAAACTATGAATTTCAGGTTGACCAGTGGGAACTGGTTGCAGTAACAGATCAGGAAGAGATGACAGCAGAAATAAAATCGGACAAAGCATTGAATGTTACAGCAGATGAACTGTTGGACAAACTGGATGGCGGAGTGATCGTGCCTGGCGGTGATGACATGGGCTATGTTGACCAGGAAGCGGACATGGATGACTGGAGATCACAGAATTTACAGATTCGGAAAGCAGAAGTAAAGGGATTTGAACTGAAAAGCCAGGAAACAACGGATCAGGGAAGAGATCAGATTTATATGTGCAGCGGAACGATCGAAAGAGAAAATGTTCAGTTCGATCTGGAAGCACAGTTTGAGTACACCTATGAAGGCGGATGGAATGACCCGATGGTCAGCGCAAAAGCAGACCTGACATCCATCGACATCAGCGGAAAGTGGACAGGAACTTATGTCGGGGCAGGAGACAATGGAAAGGTAGAGTTAGACTTTACAAAAGAAGGCGAAAATGAGTGGAGTGTAATCTACAGCTATTATCCAGATGAAATCCTGGAAGGCATCATTGAGAATGGCAGTTACACAGCCAGAGGAACATTCGATAGGGAGAGTATGCATTTTAACCTGACAGCAGGGGACTGGATTCTGAAACCAACGGATCCAATGTCTTTTGAAAAATCGGATGTTCTAATATACTATTATGTCGGCTCGGACATGATGGAAGGTCTGGGGCAGTCGGAAAATGTATTTAAAATAACGAGAGCAGAATAAGGAGCAGCCTGAAAATGAAAAAATGGATGCGCATAGCAATTGGTGTGATTGCCATTCTGGCCTGTACCCAGATTGGAATCTTTGCGGTTCAAAATCACCGGAACCAGAAAAGAGAAGAGAGTGAGACAACAGTACAAAGTGCAGGTACGGAAACACAGGAGAAAGATACCGCAGAAAAAAACACAGTAGATTCAGAGGCAGCAAAACAGGAAAAATCGAACAGCGGTATTATTGTAAAATCGAATGTAAAAGTAATCACGAAGGATACAGAATATGAGGAGCAGCCTTTTGAAATTTCGGATCATAGCATGAAATTTGAAAAGGATCCGGGTTATCAGGAAGGCGATGTTATCGTAGCAGGAAAAACAGCCAGGGTATCCGATGGACTGATCCGGAAAGTAGTTCAGGTCAAAAAGGCAACGGATGGTTACTGGGTCGAAACAGAAGATGCATCTCTGGCGGATGTCTTTGAAAAAGTCCATGTGGTACGTCATTTTGTATATACCAAGAAGAGCGTCAGCGAATCAGAAAACTTATCTGAAGAGGAAAATGGACAGGACGGCGAGTATGCATTTCAGACATCTTTTGAGGAGACGAGTGACCCTTTCAGCTACTGGGGAGAGGCAGCCTGGAACTGTGGACTGGATTTTCAGCTTGACGTAGAAAATGGAGAGTTTCAGTACAGCATTGCAGTGAGAAGTAAGGCAGATCTCTCCGTCAACAGCAGTTCTGGTACCTGCGAAGACAGCAACGGAGAAACAACTGTTTTTCAGGATGACCTGCCGGACATTGAATTTACCATCGAAGGTGTGCCGATCATGATTACAAATGAGATGGAAATAACAGCAGGAGCATCGGGCACAATGGAAGGCGGAAGGTCACTTTCTTTCCAGGCAGTCGAAGAGAGCACGGTTGGTGTGCGGTATGACAGCAGAACGGAAACGGCAGAAGAAATCAAAGAAGGCCAGGTTACTTCCGAGGGGCTTCACTGGAGTACCACGGAGGGAACGGGAACTCTGAGCGGATATCTTGAACTGCATATGGTTCCGAAGTTGTGCGGAGAAAACAGTCTGGATTTGTATGAGGGACTGGAAGGAAAGACAGATGGTCAGGCAAAGGTGAGCGAGAAAGAAGATCTTGGCGGCTATGCCGGTGCGCTGGATCTTGCCATCACGCCGCGGCTCCGCGGAACCTTCCGGGATACACAGGAACTTTTTACGGAAGAACAGCAGCCGGTATGGTCGGATCGCTGGGAATCCAGTTCTGACTGGCAGGGCGATCTGGAATGGTCAGACACGGGAGAACAGGGAGATATCTACGTGACACGGTATGGAGAAGTGAATCAAAACCCGGCTACAGCGTTCCAGTTTGAGATTCCAAGAGGATGGGAAATCCAGACGGAGGAAGTTGGAGAGCCATTGGATGAGATCGAAGAACATGTTGTTCTGGCAAATGACAGAGGCGTTACGGTTTCGTTCTGGTCCTGTCAGCATGCGCTCGGGGGCTATTCGCGCGATATGCTGAAGGCGCAGATTTCACAGGCAGACGCGTCTGATTTCGTGCCGGGCTATCCATGGGGAACAGATCGTGACTGTTCCGATCTGGGTGAATTCATGGTAGCACGGATACACATTACGGGCGAGATGATGGCCGGTATTGATGCGGATTATAATCCGATAGATAACATGATGTTTGCTGTTATTCCGACATCACGTCTTGGTGAGGTAGAATTTGCAGGCCAGGCCGGAAATGTAGACGAGTTTTCGTTTGATTACACGACACCGGTTGCCTTTATTGCAGAGGCACCAGATGGAATGTTCACATCACAGGAAGAAAAACAGGTGATCCGCATTCTGAAGAGCTTTAAAGTAGCAGAATCAGAATAAGAAGAGATACAGGGTATGAGGAGGAAAAATGAGAAGACTCAAAAAGACTTTGATTTATTTACTGGCAATGGTGCTTTGCAGCGGCATCTTTATGGTGCCAGTTTTGGGCGCTGTGCAGGAGCAGGATGGAATGGAAGCTACCTTGCGTACGGATAAAGAGTCGTATGAGAAAGGTGAGCAAATCAAAGAAACATTAGAGGTAACAAACAAAAATTCTGCCGGAGTCAGTAACGTGTTGCTGGAAAGTCTGATTCCAGATGGATACAAGCTGGCTGACGGAGCTGAAGCGACAAAACAGATCGAGTTTTTGAAGGCAGGAGAGACGGTATCTTTAGAGGTTACCTACATAGCAAATTCGGATCAAAATAAGGACGACAGCAATACCGGAGATACAAATAAGCCCGGCAATGACAGCAAGAGTGATGATGCAAATGGTTCGGGCAGCGGAACTTCCAGTGATACAAATAAGAAAAACAACAGCAATGGTGACAGAAATACTGCCAGTAAGGCAGAACAATCGAAAAGCCTAAAGGCTGTGAATACGAGGACTGGAGATAACAGTCATATTGCCTTCTGGGCTGGAATCATGGTGATCGCGGCCATCGGTATTATTGTAATTCTTATATTAAAGAAAAAGAAAGGCAAACAATTTCTTTCTTTGCTTTTATGTTTTACGATGGCAGCAAGCATTTTTGCAGGCAATGCGAGTTCTGTAAAAGCAGCAGAAACAACAAAGGAAAAAGAACTTCAGATTGCAGAAAGTGTTAAGGTAGATGGTTCGGAAGTAAAAATCAATGCAGTGGTTAAATATACGTTACAGTATTCCGAGCCGGATGAAGAAAAATTATGTACAATTATGTTTGATGCCAATGACGGTACAACACCAGATGCATATGTAAAAGTTGTGTCAGGCTCTGTAATCGGAACATTACCGGATCTGACCAGAGAGGGATATACGTTCCTTGGATGGTATACAGAGAAAGACGGTGGTGATCAGATTACGACATCTACCGTTATTACAGAGGATCTGACCATCTATGCACATTGGAATGTGACAGAAAATGGAAACGGAACTTACCGGATCACCTTTGATAAAAACGACGGTTCAGCCGGAGTGTATCAGGTACAAAGGGTGAATATGGGAGATACCGCCAGCAGACCGGCGGAACCAACACGGGAACTGTATCGATTTACTGGCTGGTACATGGAAGCGGCAGCGGTAACAGAATATGATTTTGATACATCGGTTACCGGTGATCTGACACTTTATGCCGGATGGGGAAATCCGGATGGAAGTGACGACGGTTTATATGCGGCATCTAATGATACAGAAACGATCTTTTCCATCAGTGACATTTATGTAGAAGAAAACGAGGTTACGGTTACCTACAACACAAATAACGTGACACTGATGAACGTCGAGTTTTTTGAGGATCAGATGGAGGATGGAGAGTGGAACGAGGAAAATCTGAAGTATAATCTGAGCCTTGATCCGATCACCATTGCTTCGGGATATACAGAGTCTTATGGTGAGCTGGTTACTATCACGCTTCCTGTTACGGAAGAACTTCCGGAGTATTATTTAGTACGGGCAAGCATGGTGGACAGCGAATCCAATTATACGGAATATGTCACCGCAAAATATACAGAGACATATGCCCGTTTTAATGCTGAAACAGTGGAAGATTTTGATCCGGAACTGGTTATCAACTTTGATGATGACAACAGCACAAACTTTGGTGTTATAAAAGATTCTGTCATTGTAATTCCAAAAACATGTCAGTATAATAATGGACAGGAGTTTCAGGTAGAGGACATTGAAAATGAGAATGAAACAGATGACGCTGAAATGGAAGATCTTGTTCCAGATCATCTGTTTACGTTCCCAGACAAAAACGCAGTCATATCGACGGATCAGGACGGCACGGAGTTCCGACTGAGTGATCTGAAAGCTGGAAATGTGATCTATGTGGAAGGAACCACGTGGATGTTCAAAATTAAAAGCATAGAAGAAAACGAGAATGGTTCCATTTCTTTTACACAGGATAAGAATGTAGCAATGACGGACTTCTATGATGTGCTGAAGGTAGATTTCAAGGGAGAAAAAGCGGAACAATCAGATGTTATGCCTCTTTGGGAAGCGATTGATGTGGATGCAAAGGGCAGTGTGACGTTTTCGACGAGTCTGGAGGCGGACTTCTTTGATGAGACTTTGAAAGTTGGCGGTTATGTTTCTGGTTCTTTCACTGCAAATGTGACCTTGCTGTATGATATGCACCTTTTTTCAGAAAACTATTTTGAAGCATCCTGGAAGGTTGATAAAGAATTTACCGGAGAAGTCAAAGCGGAGATGAGCTTTGAAAATGATACGGGAGATCAGCACAAAGAGGAGAAGAAAACCCTGGATTGGAAATGGCTTAAAAAGTTCAGAATACCGACACCGGTAGTAGGTTTGGACATTTATGCCAGACCTGACATAAGATTTGACTGGGAGCTTTCAGGTGGAGTTTCATTCAAATTTCACAGTAAACAAACCAGTGGTTTCGAATACAATACCGAAACTGGACGTACAGATATTGTGAAGAAAGAACAAACAATTACTATTATGGCACAAGGAAGTTTTGAAGGGAAAATTGGTCCTTGTGCGGATATTGGAATAGAACTTTTAAATACTGTCTTAAGTGGTGGTTTTACAGCCGAAATTGGTGCAAAAGTTACGGCTGAAGTGGAAGCAGAGGAGGATATTGTGAGTAGTGCAGACTCAAAACATGCCTGTGATCTTTGTGTTTCCGGTAAAGCCGACTGGTATGCATCTGTTTCTGTTAAATGTAGTTATAAAATTACTGACAACATCTTAAAGGGAGATATTATAAATGCTCAAATTTTGGCTGTTACAGAGCCGATTATGTTTAATATCTTCCCCGGTCAGTTTTTCATTTCGCTGGGTAATTCTGTAGATAGTCCTTATGGCGGAAGTCCCCACTTTGGCGGAGGTGAATGTATTAATAAGGTTTATCGCACGGAATTTAAAGTTCAGGATGAAAGTGGCAATGAAAAAGAGGGCATTAAGATCTTTGTGCTCAGGCAGGGAAAAGAGGAAGATGAAAGTGAATTTGGTATTTCGCCTTGCGTGGGATATCTATACAGTGGTACCTATAAAGTATCTGCTGAGATAGGAAATACTAAGGTTTCAAAAACTGTTGTGGTGAACGACAGCAGACAGATCGTTATCCTTTCTGCAACGAGTGGAGACACCATACTGGAAGGAGCCGTAGTAGATGCCAAGGATCAAAGTCAGGCGATTTCCGGGGCATCTGTTAAGATAAGCAGTGGAAGTGTTGTTATTGCTTCAGCGGAGACAGATAACGATGGGAAATTCCAGATTGCAGTACCGAGTGGCCTGTTGAATGTGGAAATATCTAAGGAAAATTATATTACTTTTGAAAGCTATGAAACCATATATGAAAGTGACACGGTTCACTTTATGGAAAAAGTGGAACTCATCCCTGGATCCGGTATGGGCGGCTTTCACGGTACGCTGCGGGACGCAGTCACAAATGAACCATTGGATGACGTTACGATGAATATATACAATGGCTGGAACAATCCTGCAGAACCCAATACGTCCATAGGAACAATAAAGACGGACAGCAATGGTGAATTTCGTTATAATACAAAAACCATATTTGGAAAGGTCAGCGGCCTGCCCTGCGGTAATTATACCTTGACTGCTGCTAAGGCAGGATATTCCGCTACCAGTTACAATATTGTCGTGTACCCTGGAACTACAGATGAAAATCCGGAAATCAATGAAACCATGTCTCCGGGAATGAATGGAGATTCTTATCGTATTGTACTGACCTGGGGACTGGATCCATGGGATTTGGATTCGCATCTGGTAGCGGATACAGATATTGGTCAAAGAATTCATGTGTATTATGGAGATAAAGAACCAGAACCGCTTTATGCAAATCTGGATGTGGATGATACGGATTCTGAGGGACCGGAAACAATTACCATCACAAATTTTGAGGGATTGAGCAATATTCGCTATGCTGTTCATGACTATACGAATCGGGATGAAACAGGTTCCTATGCGCTGTCAAACTCGGGAGCTGTTGTCCGCGTATATAAAGGAGAGCAGCTTTTAAGAACATTTCCTGTTCCAACGGGTTATTCAGGTACAGAATGGGATGTATTTTCCTTAAAAGCGGATGGCAGTATTGAAACGATTAATACGATGAATGATACAGAAGATCCGTATGATGTGCTTGGAGAGGTAAGAACCTATGGCGTTGAAAAGGAAGTCATTGCACCTTTAAAAGATTACGAACTGGAGGAAAATATGGAGCAGGGTATTGAAGCAGGAGAAACAGAATCTGAGAGCAATACCGATGAAGAAGACGTAACGAATTAAAAAATGTGCCGGAAAGGTCGGGCGAGCGGTCATAAGTTTTCAGTCTGTTCGCCCGGCATTTTCTATATATGGAAAGGAAGGTATATGAACGCAGAAAGAATAATGATAAAAAAATGGAAAAAGAATATCTATGGATTTCTTGTGATTTTACTGGCGCAAAGTATAGGTGTTGCTCTGGCCGATATGCTTTTAAAAGAATTTGTGGAACAGGCTTTTGTGCGTCAGGTAATTGCGTTCGTGATCGTGGGGATTTTTGCGGCAGCCGATGCTTCTTTCGTGTTTAACCGCATCTTTTTGCTTCGGCGTTTACTGGATAAAACGCCGGTAAGATGCAGACTGGAAGATATTTTTCTGATGCCATATAAAGATGATAAAAAAATAAGATATGTACCGTATCCCATTGTACGTTCCCTGGAGGATCATAAGCTGTATCTTACGTATGGTGAATATTCATTATTAGGGTTTACGGCGGTATTTAACTATTCGGACAGAAGAAATATTCAATGTGCAGTATATAAGGACGATAAAACTCCAGTCAGACTGGGAGATATCGTAGAAATGTATCTGTTAAAAACAGTTGATGTTCCTGTTTCCGTGAATCGGGAGAAAAATACAATAAAACTGAAAAATCGTAAAATCTATTTTAAGCATATGAACGATGAGCTGGATATAGATATTTTCAAAAATGTAACCGTTTTTAAAGGAGCTGTTAATCTGAATGCAGAGGAAAAGTTGAATTGGTAATAGGAATAAGAAGATTAATACTTTTGTTTAAAGTGGAAAAAACAGAACTTTTCAAGGAGAATTTATGCGATGAAAAAGAAAAACGGAATTTTAATATTAGTCATAATCGGCATCCTTGTCATTTGGGCAGGAATTGGTTTTGCCGCGAAAAAGGCATATGACCGCCACCAGGAAGAACTTCGCTTACAGGCGATTGAAACGAAAAACAGTGAGATTGATGCGGAATATCAAAAATTTGAAAACGAAGAAAACCGGGATAAAAAACTGGAAGCTTTGAAACAAGAAGTAGAGAGTGCGGTAAAGTATGAAAAGACAGAAGACGCTTATGAGGAATGTTCCGCACACTATGAAAAAGTCATTGCGCAGATGAAGAACTCCTTTGTCTCCGAATATGACGACACGATCAAAGCAATTGTGGATAAAATCGGCGATGATGTTGAAAAAGTGGACGATAAGGAAGCACTCAAAAACGCCGCCAGCGAATTTACGGTATTCAAAGATACCTTGAAAAATGACTTCGAAAATTATAATACCGTCGAGCAGGACAGCTTTGAAGAATATAACAGTACGATTGATGAATACGTGAAGAAATACAATGACAAAGTAACCGCGATCGAAAAAGCGGAAGAAGAGAAGAAAAAGGCCGAGGAAGAAGCGAAAACGAAAGCAGAAGAGGAAGCTAAGAAAAAAGCAGAGGAAGAGGCTGCAGCGAAAGCCGCGCAGGAAGAAGCAGAACGAAAGGCGGCGGAAGAAGCGGCAGAACAGAGTTCCGGATCGTCTTACGGTGGTGGAAGTGACTATAGTTATGACAACAGCAATGATTACAGTTACAGCAGCGGAAGGTCCAGCTATAGTGATTCTGGATCCGGAAGTGATTACAGTGGTGGATCAAGCTCTTCCGACGGAAGTTCTGGCAACAGATCGAGCGGAGATAATGTTTGGCATTATTGGTCAGAAGATGAAAGCGGCAATAAAATCGATGGCAGCGGTTTTTATTACGATCATGATAACGGAAATGTGTATGATGAGAGTGGAAATTATCAGGGAAATGACTGGGATTGGATAAATTAGAAACAGATAGTGCCCATTGCCAAAGCAAATAAAATCCGTTAAAATAGAGATCAGAACATAAGCACAGCCGCAGGTGTCAAAAGCCGCAAAAGTTGGAAAGGAAGGTTTCAAGATGAGAAAACCAAAACTCCCGACCGGGATTGACAACTTTAAAAAGATTCGCAATGGAAATTACTATTATGTAGATAAAACTTCCCTTGTAGAACAGATTTTAAATAACGGAAGTGAGGTCACGCTTTTTACGCGCCCACGCCGTTTTGGAAAATCCCTGAATATGAGTATGATTCAGCATTTCTTTGAAATTGGAACGGATCCAGCACTTTTTGACGGCTTGAAGATTTCTAAGAATACAGAGATTTGTGAACAATATATGGGAAAATATCCCGTTATTTCCATCAGCTTAAAAGGAATTGATGCCGATTCCTATGAAAAAGCCCGTGCGCAGCTCATAAAAACAATCAATCGTGAGGCAAGAAGATTTCAATTTCTTCTGGAAAGCGACAAATTGAGCCGGGTTGATAAAGCACTTTTTTTAGAACTTCTGACAAGAAATATGGAAGAAGACACCATTACCAGCAGTCTTCAGGAACTGACAGAACTGTTGGAAGTTCACTATGAACAGCAAGTGGTTGTACTGATTGACGAATACGATGTTCCGATGGCAAAAGCCCATGAAAATGGATATTATGATGAAATGGTATTGCTGCTTCGAAATATGTTCGGAAATGTTTTAAAGACAAACAGTAGTCTTGCCTTTGCCGTTTTGACGGGCTGCCTGCGCATTGCAAAAGAAAGCATCTTTACCGGACTGAACAATTTCAAAGTATATTCGATTACAAATACAGAATTTGATGAAACCTTCGGTTTTACAGATGAAGAAGTAAAGACCATGCTGCATGACTATGAAATGGATAACCGATACGACGAGGTAAAAGAATGGTATGACGGATACCGATTCGGAAAAGCAGATGTGTACTGTCCGTGGGATGTTGTGAATTACTGCAATGATCATATTCATAATCCAGAGGCCGAGCCGGAAAATTACTGGATGAATACAAGCGGGAACAGTGTGATTCATCATTTTATCGACAGTATCAATGAACCGGATATGCTCACAAAAACAGAACTGGAATGGCTGATAAATGGAAAAACAGTGATCAAACAAATCGATGAAATGGTTACCTACAATGACCTGTATTCGACCATGGATCATCTGTGGAGTACACTTTTCATGACTGGATACCTGACACAGCGCGGAAGAGAAAGCGATGGCCGCTATTGCCTTGCAATTCCAAACCGGGAAATTCGAAATATCATAACAGAACGGATTCTTACACTGTTTCAGCAGGAAGTGAAAAAAGACGGAAAAATGGCAGAACAGTTTTGCCAGGCACTGCTTGGGGGAAAATCAGCAGAGGTGGAAAGCCTTTTGAATTTGTATTTGCAGAAGACGGTCAGCGTACGCGATACCTTTGTGCGGAAATCACTGAAAGAAAATTTCTATCATGGAATTCTGCTTGGAATCTTAAGCTATAAAAATGACTGGCGTGTATCTTCCAATCGAGAATCGGGAGAAGGATTCAGCGATATTGTAATTGAAACTGGAGATGCAGAAACAGGAATTGTGATAGAAGTGAAGTATACAGATGAGAAAAAAGATCTGGAAAGAGATTGCCGGAAGGCATTGGAGCAGATTCGGGATAAAAATTATACGCAGATATTGTGGCAGGAGGGCTATAAAAAAATGGTGCAGTATGGAATTGCATTTCATTTAAAACAGTGTTGTGTGATGGAAGAAGAGATGCAGCGTAAGTGGAATCGAGATGGGGCTCTGAATAGTTACAATTTGTTATAAAATTCAGGGCAGAGATATTGCCCTGAATTTTATATACAGACAAGTTTCTGTCAACATTTTCCGTTCGATATGAGATAAAATGGCAATATTCAAAAGAAAAAGCCTATCATGAGGAGAAAAAAATGGAAGAAAAGACAGCAAACATGGCAGAGAATATTCGCGTTACATTCACCGGATTCCACTACATAAAGGATGGCGATTATCCAAATGACTTCGAGGTATGCTTACTGATCCTGAAAGACAACAGCTTATCAGCAGACTGCTGGGATACAGGATTATATGCCACGGAAGGCGGCAAGCAGCCAGGTGCATTCCGACAGGCAAGGGGCTGCTTTATCGATGCGGACTATGTAAAAGCCTGAACGAAGTTGGAGGATAAGGTGTATAATTTTCAGCAGAACAGCATTGTGTGACTGGGATACGAGAGGAGAATTGCAATGGATAGAAGAAGTAATAATATCGCGATCTTTCAGGACTCCATGGATTTGATAAAAGCAAACCAGAAGCTCCAGCAGGCAGTTCAGTTTTCGATTCAGAACCAAAAGCTGTATGTTCCATCGCAGGCAATTGCACTTCCAGAACCTGGAGAATCATCTTGCAAAACGATTGTTTCATCTAAAAGAAGCTTCGAAGCCGCCTCTGCATACGCAAAAGCCGGAAAGCGAGTCTGCGTCCTGAATTTTGCATCTGCAACTAATCCCGGCGGCGGTGTAACACGGGGAAGTACGGCACAGGAAGAATGCCTTTGCCGATGCAGCACACTTTATCCATGCCTGGATACAAAAACGATGTGGCATCAGTTCTATCAACCGCATCGGAAAGCAGGCGATCCACTTTATAATGATGATCTGTTGTATACACCGGGAGTCGTCGTATTTAAGACCGACACCTCTGCGCCGGAACGAACGGAAGAAAAAGACTGGTATCAGGTAGACATCATTACCTGTGCAGCCCCGAATCTCCGAAAGAAACCAAGCAATGCCATGAACCCGTCTGCAGGAAATGCGCCGGTTAAGATTAGTGAGAAAGCACTGTACGAACTTCAGATGCAAAGACTGGAACGTGTTTTTCAGGCGGCAGCATCGAACGGAGCGGAAGTTCTGATTTTAGGCGCGTTTGGCTGTGGCGCTTTCTGCAACCCACCGAGAATTGTAGCACGGGCATTTCGGAGCGTACAGGAAAAATATGCATCCTATTTTGAAACGATAGAATATGCGGTGTTCTGCGGCAGAAACGATACGTTGAATTATGATACATTCAATCAGGTGCTTGGAGGTAGAAAATAGAATTTAAATGGTGTTCTGAAAGAACACAAAAACGAACAGAAGATACGAGCGTATGAAAAGCACAAACAACAAAAATGAGAGGGACGGCTGTAGAATATGAAAGTTCTGAACTTCGAGGACAGTGTTTATAAGGCAAATGCAATTCGAAAAATATTAGGTAATCGCTGTGGTGTGGCATCGGTTGAACAGGTGGCTAATGTGGAAGATGGTCTGAAAATGTTGAAAGATGCAGAAAACGCAGGAGAGCCGTTCAATCTGATCATCACAGATATGCATTTTCCAATGAGGTCAGGAGCCATCAGCGACACAGAAGCGGGAGAAAAATTAGTTCAGATTCTGCAGGAGCAGGGAAATCAAACCAACATTATTGTATGTTCCTCAAGAAATATGAAACTTCCAGGTGTGTATGGATGTATCTGGTATTCGGAAATCAGCGACTGGGAAGAAGAACTTTGTGATCTTGTAAGAGAGATGGAAAAAAGTAAATGATTTATGCGATGAGTGATATTCACGGACAATATGAGCTGTTCAGGAACCTGATGGAGCAGATACCCCTTGGAAAAGATGATACACTCTATGTACTGGGTGACGTAGTCGACCGGGGATCGGCTTCCATGAAGATCTTGCAATATATGATGACAAATCCTAATATCATTCCCATTATGGGCAACCATGAGCTCATGGCTCTTCCGTGTCTGAAACTTCTGGTACCGGAACTTTCGAATGGCTTTCTTCATAAACTGTCATCACAGGCACGTCAGTCTTTTGCAGAATGGACGTTGAACGGCGGAATCAGCACAATTCAGGAGTTCTTGAAACTTCCGCAGGAAGAGCGTCGACAGGTAGTGGAGTATATAGAATCATTTCGTCTGTATGGGAAGAAAATCATAAATAATGGGGAATATTGGCTGATTCACGCAGGGCTGGAACATTTTTCGGAATCAAGGCGGCTTGCGGAGTATTCCGTGGAAGAACTTGTGTGGAAAAGAACCGATTTTGACATCACATATTTCAAAAACATTACTGTGGTAAGCGGACACACCCCTACGCAGAATATTCTTGGAAACAGCAGACCCGGATATATCTTTAAGAAAAATAATCACATTGCGATTGACTGCGGAGCAGGCGAAAATAATGGAAGACTGGCGGTGATTTGTCTGGATACAGGGGAAGAATATTATGCAGAATAAAATGCATCAGAACAAATTAGGCGGACAGAAGAGAAATACTTTATGATGGAAAATATGAGAACAGTATTGTGATAAAGTTGTAGAGAAATTTCTTGTTTTCGCTTGCAGAATAACGGAAAGTGCGACATACTTTGAGTAAGAACATTGTGATGATACAAAGAAACTGTCTTAGTGTTTATACAGATCGCGACAGTCTCATTTAACCGAATCAAGCAAGTAGCGAAGCGGATTGAGAATATCCACTTTGACTAAGGAGATATTTTTCGTGGTTATTATTCAAGAAAGCTTCAATACGCGGAGGAGGGGAAGAAAATGAATTTTAATTTGAGCGTACAAAAATGGCATCTTGTTTCGGAAAAAGGATTACCAAAGGATGGCACATGGTGTTTTCTGGTATGGAAAAGTGCAAAAGATGAATATGAATGGACCATTGGCGGATACAACGAAGCTGAGAAGTATTTTTACGCAAATCTTGGCTCAGGTGGGATGATTGTTGATACAGATGAAGTTGTTGCCTGGGCAGAACTTTTCAAGGACGAAACCTTTGCGGCAGAGTAGGTAAAACAGCCAGGAAAAGAGGAAAACAAATGATTCAAAAGAGATCCAGAATAAAAATAAATACAGATCTAGCAAAAATCAGACAGGCAGGAAAAAATCCGCAGGAAGTGCAGAAAGAGCTTTTGGAGTTCTTTGAAAAAAGAGGATTTGAGTATGAAGAGTATGTTGGGTATCTGTATCAGGAAGAGATTACACAGGAGAAAGCGCAGCAAATTACGGATGAATTGAAAGAATGTGGATTGGCAAAATTTGTGCATGATTTTTATGTTTATGATGTGGAGGGGAAAATTGTTGTGATGGAAATAAAGAATACATATAACTTGAATTAGTCACGGCTTTGCCATGAAAGTGGCTGAAAGTCAAAGAGTTACTTTTGTTTTGAAAATGTATGTAACGTATTGATTATGCAATAAAGTCAGTAAAATTACGGAACCTTGTTAAATACGCAAGAAAAGAATAGTGAGATATTTCTATGGATAAACCTAAAAATGATTCAGATGCCAATGCATGGTTATTTTATGAAAAATATTATGGAAAAAGCCTTTCTTATGAAGATAAAAAATATACCGTTGGTAACACAAAAATTTTAGTTAACGGAGATGTATGCTTTAACGTTAAGTTGAAATATGATAAACGTTTTACAATGTTGGGAAGTATAATTAAGAAAGAACCAGAACCACAATTTAATAAACTAAATGAATTGTTATCAGAGTTACTTTATTCGCCAATGAATATAAGTATTCTGCCCAAAACAGGAGGTTTGAATATTATTAAAAAAAATTTTGCAGATGATCGGTTTGATTCTTTTGTGTGGCTTATTAGTAAATATTACGAAGGTGTAACCGCTCCAATAGTAAATAGAGGCACTCAAAATGCATATATTTGTAATCAATTATCTTTACAAGAGTTTTTAGATGAAATGGATGATGAAAACAGATTTTGTTTGACTTTTTATGGAATACCTAAGGAATTTGTATCAAAATTAATTGATAGTGGGAAAAGTGCCATTCGTACTTACAAAGAGTTTTACAACTTTTTGTTATTAGCAACTGAGTTCTGGGAAATTAGACTTAAAAATTTAAAAAAACAAAATATTATTAAAGAGGACGAGTTCAAATCTTATGAGTTGATTCTTAATAAATTAAATGAGCTATTGAAGTCTAACATTGATAGCATTGCTGAGAAATCCTCCGTAAGTTCTCAAACATGAATATTGGAAAGATAACAAGGACGCAGTTTACCAAATTTTTTGATTTTTAATGGCGGTCAGAACGGTGATTTATACTACCGATGCCATTGAATCGAGACTTTTTTCACAGCCGCGTAATCAAAGGGTGGCGGCAAGATACCGCCACCTTCTCGATTACTCTTTCAAGCATCTCAAACTCTTGCTCCCATGCCCCATATCCTGGAGAATCCAGTATTTAGACGTATCAACATCACAAGCCTGTGATGGATCAATCAGGTGAAAGTCAAAATAGGAGAGAAATGCCTGGTTGACAGAAAATTTGATAAAGTTCCATTGACTTTCTCGGCTGTAAGCTTCCATAATTTGTTCCTTCGTTTCCAGCCCCCATACGCAGCGTGGGAAATACCAGATGCTTCGCGCCCCTTTCGCATCATCAATACCATACCAGTTGAGGAGCTGACCTCTATAGAGCAGTACAAATGTTTGACCTTTGGGATGGTATTTTTGACTTAAGAGATACGCGGCTATATTTTTGAGTAAGCGTTCACGTGTTTTTTCATACAGTGTGTGTATTTTACCATCATCGCCAGCTTTCAGACTGTATAAATAAGAAAAGCGTTCTTTTTCATTTTTTACAGAAGCGCCGGAAGGATCTTTCCGAAAGACCAAATACTGTTCTTTTAATGGCCCACGATTGAGTGCCTGGGCAATTACGGAATTCAATGTTATTTGATTTTCCCGATAATCGTTGACAGACAAAGTTTCGGTCCATTTGCTCTCCAGGTTCTTCCAAAGAGTTTCTTTTTCCTTCTCGTTTTTCTCACAATGTGCCATCCAATATTTTTTAAACCATCCGTTTGCCTCACGAAAATAGTCTGTCCCATTCGAAGCTTGTCGGTGGGAAGTGGGATTACTTTCCGGAGAATCCGCATGCTCAAAATGGAAGCCAAGCCAGCGTTGTAAAAAGAGTTTTGCATCACTCAAAAGTTCAGGGCGAACAAACCCATCTGAATAAATTTCATCTTCACGGTAAGTGTCAAAAATATATCCTCTTGCAAGTACAACCAGAATCTGTTCAATTCCATATAAACCGCAGTCCGTACTGAAATTTCCAGTAAGTAATTTAGGCTGAATTCTTGGCGAGCTTGATTCGGGATTTGTTATATATGCTTCGAATTCCGCTCTTTCATTCAACATGTAGTATCACTTCCTTTCAAATGAGAATCGATATCTTCCCACACAAATGCATCCCAGAAGAAATTCCGGTTTTCAGAGCTTGTTCTTGTGAGCTTATGCAATGTGGTAATAAGCTGTCCCATATCGACAGATGAATGGTCAATCAGTTCTTCCAGTTCGCGGAGACAAATACGGTAGATCTTGCGTTGTGCATTTGCATCATTATTTACGTAAAAATCACGGGCAGCGTTGTCCAGGTGTCTGATGAAGTCCGAATTTGAAGCCACATAGGAAGAGATGGGCGGAAGTTCTTCCTTAGGAGCCTTTTTTGACTTTCTTTTCTCTTCTGACTTTTCCATTTGTTTTATCGCTTTTTCTTTTAGAACATCAAAAGGGGCATCCTGTGTTGGCACCTTTATACAGGAAAGGATTAACCATAACGTTTTGTATCCCTGCTGATAAAAATGGAACAGCAGTTCTCGCCCCGTTTCATCAAGGGAAGCTTCTTTGAATCCATTTCCAATGATGTACTCCAATGCCTTTCCACGATGATCAGAAGGCTGAAGAAGCCATTGCTCCTGAAGAAGACGTGTGCGTATGTCCTGAATGGAATTGCTTTCCGTAATATGCTCTTGTATTTTACTTTTTAAGGCTGGAACCGTAATTCTTTGAAGCTGAATCGCAGTTTCTTCATCATAAATTTGAAACAAATTTCTCAGAAGATTTTCCGGTGCATAGAAAACCTCTTTTTTTTCTTCTCTTATAATAGGAAGAAGAGAATGGATGTAAAAGAAATGCGTGGATAAAATCTCACGGCATTGCGTTTCAAAAATTTTGATCGCTGCACTATTTTTAGCAGATGTTTTTTTCGGCGCGAGGAACAACTTTAAGGTATTATCGCGGACTTTTTCTTTCGCTTTGTATTTTTCCAATTCATCTCTAAAACGGCCAGGCAATTTGTTAATACAGGTTCCATAATCTGGAACAGAAAAAGTTGCGTTTGTCCGACAATCCTTTGCGGAAATCGTGAACTTCTCTTCGTTGGAAGATTTACTGTTTTTGACAGTCAAATTGCTGAAATAATAATTTTCTTCTGAGCGCAACTGTTTCCATTTTTTCAAAAACGTCAGATAGGAATTCTGATGCGTTTGCTCCTTTAGAATGGGATCTAAATTAGGGTGCTTTCCATTTTTGGCTGCATCAATTTCCAAACCGGTCAATAAGGTACAATGTTCACACGAAGGAGGAACAGGAGCTGATGAAGCATTTGGCTTTGTCACAAGTACCTGGTTCGTGGAATTTGATGATGAATTTAACGGTTTGCCATACTCGGTCTGCCCAATGGAAATGGATGCATTGGAAATCAGTCCGATCCGGTTGGAAAAGGTATTTTTGATATGTTCGAATGGAACATGTGCCTTTAATTCAACAGCAGGAGAATCCAAAGCAGGAATTGTGATAATGGGAAGAATACGGTATGGATACGTTTCTGTATCGTAGCATCCAGATGCAACTGCGTTTACAACATCCTGATCAAATATAACGTTAACCAAATCGCCGTCAAAATCAGCGCCGCCTAAACATAAAGGAGCAACGGAACCTCGTGGAACCATAACAATACCAGTTAATTTACCGAAATATTTTTGATAAACTTTAAGATGCTTTTTAAAGGAATTATAATTTACATGTCCTATTTTTGTGTAATGCACTTCATCGGTATTTGTAAAACGCCGCATAATAAACTGTTCATTTCTTGAAAGATGTGGGCTTCTGAAAAAGGCATAATAGGAAAGATAATCCCATTTTTTGTCTAACTGTTGATTTGAGGTCATAGGAAGATAGAACCGATCAAATAAATAGTATGTGAAAAAGCCGCCCATATCGGTCTCTTTTTCCAGCAGGCTTACAAGCAATGGCAGCAGATCCCGGCACAAATACCGTGTTTGGCCTTCTACAAGCAGTTTTCCGCTCACCAGTTTTGTTAAAAGCCCTTTTTGAATGTTCTGCAATTGCGATTTTATATAGATATCATTTGCAAGAGCAGGATTCTTAAAGAGAGCCTTTTTCCATACCGGCGATTCAGTGTCAGCAAAAATATTTTCTAATTCATCCGTGTCGTTTGCCTCATCGTCACTGACCATGTTTTCAGTATCCAGCAGACCATCACAACTTTTTAAATAATTAATGGGATTTTTAATAAAGGAGCAATGGCTGTTTAAAATATGCTCAAATTGTGTTTCAGAAAAATCAAGGGTATTAATCATCTGATAGCTTAAATGCGTATATTTTGACTGTCCATAAGGTAAATTAGTACCCGAAATATATAATGCATGGTCGTATTTTTTTAATGCATTGCAATAAAATTCCATCGGATCAATGGTTTTACCCTCTTTTTTTGCAGCTTCACAATACTGCTTTAACCAGCTATATGCCTTAAACATACTTTTGGTAACAAAAACATGGGCTTTATACAGGTCACGTTTAAATCCAAAGGCATCAGTATACAAGTTTGTGTGTGAATCGTTATCGCTGTTATGTTCCCTTAAAAATGCGTGAACATCAACCTCATGAAGCATTCCTTTTATAAAGGGGAGCCTTATTTGAAAAGAGGTTGCGTCGGATGTTCCAAGAGAAGTATTGACATAACATGAATAGGTTGGAGTGATAAAGCCAGAACCATCGAAAGGAGTATCTACATAGAAAAACTCTTCCGTTTTCGGTTTTAAAAATTGGTAATCTATTGTTTCATCTGAATTCGTTGTTTTTTCTGCTGTTAATAAGGGGACATTCCGCTGATAATTATATCCAGTCGCTGGTTTGTTTTCACGTTTACCGGAGGCTATCCGTTCGTCCTGCACAACTACAAATGTCTCAGGAGTAAGACGTAATTTTTCAGAATCAATTCTTTTGGAAGAAGACAGATACAATCCCCGGTAGGCATAATATTTACTTTCTGCTATTTTGATTTTATTTCCGAAAAAATCAATTCCTAAATTGAGACGGAGATTTAATTCATCGTAAAGAGTTTCATCAATGAACGAAATCCTGCTGTGCCGGGTCATGTTTCCACTCTTATCAAATGCAGACATATGGACAGTTTTGTCAGAATCTGGAAAATAAAGATCAAACCCATGCTCGATCAGATCCTGCGCATCTTTCTGAAGAAATTCCTGATCTTTCAGTTTCCATTTGGGATCGGAAGATTTGTCAAAGGAAAGAAAGATATCCTGAAAATCAACGATAAGGAATTTATCATATAAAGTTTTCTCCGTGACCTGAAAGGAAGAGCCCTGTCTTTTCTTCAGAACTTCATAAATTTGATGAAAAAGAGGACAATCCTCTCGCGTGATTTCCTGTGTGACCACGTAGCTGTGAACGGGGTCGGAGAAATCCAGTTTGAAACATTGATCACTTTCAGCGGGCTTTTTGGGAAAATAATCAAAAAGAGATTTGGCGTTGAGGGTTATGATTATTTGTTTGGTGTTTGTCATATATTATCTCCCACAATTGAGAATTTTGTAATTTCAATTAATAGTGACGGTTGGATCTTGACGCCAGTCAATCTTGGCAAGTGCAGCAATTAATTCATTCCATTCGGTGGATGCATCTTTAGCAATTTCAACGACATCAATTTCAAAAGCTAAATTTTCAAAAACAAAACTTTTGTCATGCAATAGTTTTTTCCTTAACTCAATAAAATTTAGATTGTTCGATTCATCGGCTGAAGAATAGTTCAATTTTGTTATTTTAAAACATGTCCATATTAGTCCGTTTGTATAAAGAACTCTACCGTACCATAAAAGTTCACCTAATAATTCGGAGAGATCTGCATCAAAAGGAGAATAATCCGAATTAGTTTTAGCTTCTTTGATGAAAAAACGATTAACTTTTTTTTGAACAAAAATGGTGGAATTTTTTTCTAAATATTCTTCCATATTTATTTTGATATTTTTTGCATTATGTGTAAAAATAGGAGACCATTGTTTCGTGTCGACCAGCGAGGGGAGTGCGTTTTTGGGATCAATTAGTTCGACTGTAGTATTAGGAGGAATATCGTTCAAAAGTTTTTCTTCATCCTTAATCTTGACCTTTGCGTCTGAGCAAATATTTTTTAAAACTTTCTGGAAATAATAATGAGTGGTTGGCTTGATTGGGATGATTTTTAAAATATTGTTAGTGATATTATATGTTCCAGATTTAAGATTAGGTAATGTTTCATCCTTTTTTTTACATTCGACGCATCCATAAAGAAACTTAAGTTGATCATCCTCAGAACCATTAGTTGAATCAAAGCGCTTATCTAAAATTGCTATATCTGGAAAAGGTAAATCAATGTCGGATTCTTTTTTGTAACCGCCTAAGAGCTGTCTTCCAGGAATAGAGTTTGCCTTGCGTGCGCTTGCAATTAATTTTAAGGAAAGCTTATTGTGTCCTTCTTTTTTTGAGCATTCAATCATTTGTAATAACATATATACCCAAGGATATAAAGCTTCCTCTTGGGCATATTGTTTATCCATTAATTGTAATTCCTCAAAATAATCTTCTACCGTAAATTTAATATTCATGTTAATCTCCATTCTGCCAAGTTAAGATGGCTAATCAGTTCTGACATAATTAGTATTGTGAGCAAGGTCTTCTTAGTGATAAGAGGAATATGCCATTGCTCAGTTTTAGTTTTGAAAGTTGCAAAGTCTTTTTATTACAGAAACATCTATAAAAATAATACCCCCGGAAAAGTAATATTACAAGACGACAATCAAACTTTGTCGAATATTTTTCAGAAAAATAAGAACTTGTCGAATTTGAGCCTGCATGCATTCTGATCGTTCGTGTTAAGAATATCTGAATTCAACCATTTCTATTTAACGCAGCGCACAATGGAGTATTATTTTGAAAATCTTACAGGAAAGAGAGGTGCATGAAAATGATTGTGGACAGTAGAAAAATAGAATAGAAGCAAAGACAACAGAATACAGCCAGTGTACTGTCTGTCTAGTGTGAAAAAGAAGACAAGAACAATACAAGACAATAAAAATAACACCCCCGGAATTTTGTCAGAAGCAGTCGGATAGATTTGATCTATTCGGCTGCTTTTTTGCAAGGGCAGGAAAAGGAGAACACAAATGGGCAAAAAACATAAAAATTTTGTAGTATTTCTGGATGTCGATGGCGTCCTGAATACCAGGACCACCGTCCAGCAAACCCCAAAAGGATATCAGGGAATTGACGATGCGCGCGTGGAGGTTCTGGCAAAGACAATCAGCAAGTTTGGCGGAGCGGATATCGTTCTGTCATCTGACTGGAAGGAACTAGAACCCACAGATGAAGATTACAGATATCTGGTTTCCAAGCTCGCCCGATATGGCCTGATTATATCGGGACACACGCAGGACAGGATGTACAAAAGAGGTGCCGGAATTGCAGCATACCTGGAAGAACATCCAGAGATCAAAGAATATGTGATTCTGGACGACTGTAGATTTGATTTCCAGAGTTATCCAAAACTTTGGGAGCGGCTGCTACTTACCGAGGGGATAGAGCATGCTCGGTTCGCAGCTGGAACGCCGGCAGTGGAGACGATGGTATTTCTGGATTATGTAAAATTATTTTAACCAAATGGAGGAAAAGTAAATGAAGAGCAAAGTAATTGGATGGAACATCAATCAGCGTAGTGGTATGGGAAAGGGGATTCCACAGTTTGTGATCGATGAACTGATCGACCAGAATGCAGACATTATTGTGTTAACAGAACTGTTTCAGCACAGCACGATTGGCTATTTCTGGGCTGAGATGGAGAGAGCCGGATATCAGCACGCAGTCACACAGAATAATGGAACAAATGAAGTTGGAATTCTCTGGAAGAGGGACGTATACACTTTTCATGCAGTGGATGATTCGGTGGTTACAACGATGAAAAACAATCATCCGAATTTCCTGCTGGTGGATCTGGAAGACCAGAACGGACAGTTTCTTACCGTTGCCGGATTTCGGATTCGAATGGTGGATTACAGCCAGCGTGCCGAAGAACTGAAAATTGTTGTGAACAAGGCAAAGAAAAAGAAAAATCCAGTGCTTATGATTGCAGACTGCAATAACCTGCGGCGGGAGACGACGGAGACAAGCTGGAATCTGCAAGTGGTTGACCATATTCTTTCACAGGGTGGATTCGAGAGATACACGCCATGCGGTCAAAGCATCTTTGAGAAACACGCAGACAGAGGATATGCATATGAATTTGCAGAAGATCATTTGATTACACGCGATATTGTAGTTGAGCTTGGAGATTATGACAGAGAATTTGTAAGGCGCGATCGGATTGCGTATCCGTGGGGGAAAGATTTTCAAACCTATGATAAAGAACACCGCCGAAGAGTATCCGTGGAACCTGGATTTCCGGACCATGCGATCGTAAAGGGATATCTTAGTACAGAGAAAAATCAGAAAAAGTAAATCTGATGAAATTGTAGACTATAAAAATAACACCCCCGGAAAAGTGTGACCGTTGTGCAGCAAGGTGTTTGCTGATGCAGCGGTCACACTTTTTATGGGGCAAAAAGAAAGGAGGAGAATGAAAATGTCAGAAAAACCGCTTACCTTTTTGCTCACACTGTTCCTACCCTTTTTAGAAGGAACAAATATTGTATGATAAAATCGCGGATTAAAGAAAAAGGAGGAAGCGAAATGATGAAATTTGATAATGCAAAATATAGAACCGTACTCAATCTGATTAAGAAAACGGGCGAATTCAAGGGGAAAGCAGTACCCAGTAAGGCAAGGCTTCATGAGATGATTGGCGACGCACTTGGGATATCACATAATACGGTAAAGGACTGGGAAAGAGCAACATCAAATGGGCCAGATCCGAGAATTCCAGGCTTGCTGGAACAGCTGGAAGCATATCTGGAATTACCGGAGGGTGGACTGCGGGAAAGAACAGCTGAACCAATTAAACTGAATGAAGAGGAGAGAAAGATCATGAATACAACAACTGATTTTCAGAAACAGCAGATTATGGAGTGCTATGAAAGACTCAGAAAATTTGTCAGCGACATGGATATTGAGGATGAAAACGTATATTACGACATTCGCAATATGATCGAGGTGAAGAAAATTGCATTGCCGACAGCAGTATACAAGGCAATGATGAACTTCATGGATCAGGTCGTTGAACCATATGTATTTGAAGATACGACGGAGATCTTTTCCGAAGAGGAAGCAAAGCGCAATGAGAAAGGAATTGTGGAAATAAAGTCGGAGCAGGCATTTCAAAAGCTGATGGTTCGATTTATGGAGAAGCTGTCAGAACTGGATGCGAAGATCGAAACGTTTGCAGAGAGTGAGTTAAAGCCTTATCTCGAACGATAAGGCCGTGAAACAGGGCGGAGAGATATTGTCGATTTCGGTCGGGATATCTCTCCCACAACAAAGACAAGATCAGAAGAAAAAAGTTGGAGGGACAAAATGGGAAAACAAATTCAATTTACTAAGAAAGATGCTTATCATACCCCGGGCAAGGCAAAACGGGAGCGGATCAAAGTTACAACCATTCAGAAAGCCCATCTGCTGAAGAAATTCTCGAATGTCCTGCGGGATAACAAGGATGGTATCAGTTTCTGGTTCAATACAGAAAGATTCATGACAACGGCAAGAAGATATAATTTTGTAGCCTCCAGCATCCTGCGGGATATAGAATTATCAGAATATATTGAAGAGGATGAATCAGTGAGCCTCAAGACAATACGGAGATTGTTAAACTATTGTCAATACCCGGAGGAAGAGGAGCTTATGGTTGGAATTCAGGCGATCAAACATATTGGCAAGGCGTTATACGGGGATGAAGATGCCTTCCTGGAGGTCATTGACGAGGAAAGTCTGTGCTGCATGGCAGAGCAATATCTGGCAATGTAAGAGCCATAAATTTCAGAGTGCGGAAGTTCGGACAAAAGTCTGACACCAGAAGGACAGTGAGTCATGATAAGATACTGCACAGAACTTCAGTCTGTGCAGTATCTGAACCCACATGCAGTATCAGTACAGGAGGAAGAGCATATGAAAAAAGAGAGCATGGAAGTCGTAGGAAGAATTGTAAAACGCGAGAGGGAGCTATTTGGCATTCGTGTAATAAAAAAGGACAACACATCAAAAGTGCGTCAGATGTACCCGGAAGCATGGCACATGTTTTACTTGTTAGAGAATGAAAATAATCTGGTTCCGCCGCTGGAAATCCAAGGCATGATGGAGGTGCTGAAAAATGATCAGATCCGCCTGCTGTGGTTCATTCATCCCATCATGATCAATGAGTGGAATATGGAGAACTGCATTTTGTTTGCCAATGAAGTAAACAGAGAGCTTGGCAACGGCGGCCGTTTCTGGGTAGATAAGGAGTATTTTGATTTTGCGTATGAAGAGCGTTTTGAAGAAGAAATGCTGCAGCTTAGTGGGATGAATGTATTAGAACGGCATATGTTCGAATGGCCGCTTGGACAGTTCCGGGATATTCACATTCCGCTTATGATGCTTCTGCAGGGAAAATGGGGAGCTGAAACAGCCATTCGGTTTATCAAAGAACTCAGAGAAAATGGTTTCGTCGAAAATGAAAAATACGATCTGTTTCCGGATGCGTGATTTGAGAGCTGTTTTGGAAATGCAGCGAAATAAATGAGTACAAAGAATGGAGAAAGAAAAATGGCTAAAAAAGTGGATTACAAAAAATATAACTGCGTATTAGAGATGAGCAAATGGATGGGAAGCACACCGAAAGCCTTTAAAGCGGCAATCCTGAAAGAGGCTGTGCGCCAGAATGCGAACAGCGGTGGGAAGGTGGAAAAGAAGGAAATAAGAGCATGCAGAGCCGAAAAGCATAAGAAAAGGACATGCAAATAAAAATATGGTGGAGGCGAAAGATATGACGACAATTATCTGTGAGATGGATTCTATGGAGTTGTGTGTCTGGAAGGAAAAGCATCTGCAAAGGGCATGCAGCGGAGATGAATGGATTTTCCGGGAGAAAGAAAAAGAACCGGAAGGCATCCGGGTGAATTTTGATGTGACGCATGCATATGAGATATTCAGCTGTCTGGGCAGGTATTGGGGCGATTTCAATTCTTGCCCGGACAGCGAAACCATGGGACGGGTGGCAAAAAGATGGGAAGAAAAATATGGATTAAAGCTGGTGGAGCTTTGTGCAGAAATTGTAAACGGAAAAGAAAATCAGCAGATCGAGACAATCAGCAGAACAGGGAGGATTACATTATGGTGGGATTAGTGCATAGCTTAAAAAATAAAAAAGAGGTTTTTATGAATGTAAATGATCTGGCAAAACAAGTTTCTTCAATCATCACACCGCAAACCGACAATTTTTACCGCGACATCCGCATCTATGGTCATTTCTTCCACAATACAAACGACACGATGTGGTGGGGCGATGTAGGAATGAAATTTCTGACGCGCGCTCCGTTTGATGTCCGGTGGCTGCGAGAGGAAAGATTAGACGATCCATATGGCGGATTTCTGTATGACGCCACGGTAGAAGATAAAGCCCTTATTATGTTTAAACATAAATACAACCAGGAAAAATATGATAAACCTGGGGCTGATTTTTCATCCTGTTCCTACGAATTTTTCTATTCCAATCATCCGTTTTTGCGAACCGGATTGTGGAGTGGAACCATGCGTCCACGCTATGCGTATGTTGTCGATTTGAAAAACAAAAGCTTCAAACTGGCATCCCAATGGAAAACAAAGGTACCGCCTTACGACACGAAAGAGAAGTACGAACGCACGGAGCTGAATGAAATTTACAACACGCTGCAAAAGGAACTGGATGGAATCGCAGATCAGGTGCAGGCAGAATATCTTGAGATGCAGCGGAAAGCAGCCAGAGCAGCGTATGTGAGGGCATGTTTTGATCCGGTTAACGGACGTGAGGATAAAGAAGCCTTAGAAGAATATTATCGTGCCGAGCAGGAATTTGTGAAAGCTTTGTATACCTTGGCGGAAGCTGTCCTGAAAAGAAAGGAATGCACAGTGATTTATGATTTTCTGTCGGAATCCGGTACACTGACCAATAATAGAATTTCTATGCTGGCATTTCTTGCGGCAATTGAGAAAACAAGAATCTGGTAATGGACAGAAACTTCCCGATGTAAAAGAAAGGCAACAGAAGAAGTGGCCAAAAGAGTGTCCACATGCAGGAACGGTTCCATGATAAGATAAGGCATACCCGGAAAGTAAACCACAAGTTCAATGCAAATGCCGGAGAGAAGTGGAATAATAGGAGTACATCAGAACACCGGCGGATGCATCAGAATACCGAACAGATCAGGAGGAACAACTCGATATGACGTTGAACGAACTTTTCGCAATTCAGGAAGCAGACGTAACAAAAGAATTCCTGTTGAAAGCCGGCTGGAGTGAGATCGCAGAAGAACCGGCGGAGCAGGCTGGTTCCTGACGGAGTGGAATCACATAAGGAATACAAAAGTTAAAAGAGAAATATGAGTGAGGTAGCTCAGCCATGGTAGAGCAGAGAAACCAAGCCGATCATGGGTGTGGTCGGTACAGCAAAAGATCTATTGTCGCTGGTTCGATTCCAGCCCTCACTCCTGAAACATGAAAACTCACAGTCAACGTACAAAAGAATGGAGACGAGATCACAAATGAACACAGGATCTGCAATCGAAACTGAAAGATTATTCCTTCTCCCAAGCCGGACGGACAGAGACTCCGAGGCATTTTTACAAATGCTGCGGGATGATGGCGACTTCTACATATTCTGCGGAGTCAGCCCATCCGAAAAACATGTGATGGGGTTTGCCAACTACTTTGAGAGAACCGATCATGAGCTTTGCACCTATTCCATTTTTCCCAAACAGCAGAAAGACAAGTTTATTGGTTACGTAGGCGTACATAGAGAAATGGAAGACGAATACGAAATTGAATTTTATATCGCCAGAGAATACCGAAGAAACGGCTACTGTGAAGAAGCCAGCCGAGAGCTGATTAATCAGCTCTTTGGTGATGGGGTTTCTGCAAACGGAAAGAATCTTTTCATCGATAAGCTGTATGTGACAACCCAGACAGAAAATGAACCAACGATCAGCCTGCTGCGGAAGCTGGGGTTCAGAGAAGTAGAGGACGGCCCGGTCATGGTTGTGCTGGGTAACATTTTCGAAAAAGAAGATAATTTTTTCGCACACGAAGTAGTAAAACTGGTACTGACAAAGGAGGAGTTTTCTGATGGCAATTAAATTTGAAGAACTGAGAAAATATGTTGCACGCAATGTCCGCTTATCCATCTGTTTTGAGGATGGTTATTACCACGATTATCTGATGATGTCAGACATTCCGGAACAGAAATATGCCGGCTTTTACATCTATGGAGTCGGAATGGTGGATGTGGAATTTTACAGAGATGTCTATACGGCTTTGCCGGAACCGGAAGGAGAATGTTGGTGCAGTAAAGATGATACAATGAATCCGGCGATGGAACTTATGATTTCGGAAGAACCGCGGGATATCAAACGGAGTGTGGAACAGAAGCTTTTGTTCCGGGATCTAAAACCGTATCTGCAGATCGGCAGACATTTTTCTATCGTAAATCGAAATGACTGGTCATCTGAATACTATGAATATCGGAGTGAGATACCGGAGAAATACGATGATATGTATGTGTACGGCATCGGAATGGAAGAGTGTCCACATGTTGAGAAAATGTGGATGGATGTTCAGTATGAAACGGTTCACAGAAAGCAGATGGTGATTGTGCTTTCCAATCAGCCGAGAGAAGATCTGAGAACAGAATAAAAGAGAACTTTTTATGCAACGGAAAAAGGAAAGGAAGAGAGCCAGAGATATGGATAGAGATCACACGTTTGATTTACCGGATTTAACAGAAGACTTCTGGAAAACCGTTGTGTTTGCACAGGAGGATCCCCCTTCTGGAATGGGCGGCCCGGGATGTGTATGTCTGCTCAGCAAAGAGGGAAAAGAGTATATTTTCGGATTTGAAGAGACACCATTTTACAAAAGTACCGAACTTTTCCCGATCTTTGAGACGACCGATGAAAGAATTGGTTATCGTCATAAATATAAAGCAGAAGATCACGGCTGGAAATATCTGGAGAAAGAAAATGCACTGATCCGGGAAGACATTCTGGATGAGTACAGCAAAGCGGCTGCGGAGGCGAAACGGGAAAAGGAAAATTTCTGGCATTTTTATGCCATCGATCTGGCCGGCCGGGCAATTGGCGTGGAGCATCTGGAACGATATGATTACATCGGAAGCGTTCTGTACAGGGAAAGAATGGATCGGGAAATGGCGGAACGCCGGAAAAAACGCGAGAAGGAGAAACTGACGGAGAACGAATTTAACTGGAAGCCGATGCAAGTGAACAATATTCCGGACAATTCTGAGATGGGCGTTTACGCACTGCTGATGAGAAGGAATGACGGAAAAATCAAGGGTGTAAAATACTCGATTCTGTATCAGTACGAGGAGCACAGCCCGATGCTGATATACAGTGATGCAAAGGTGGAAGCCTATATTCTTTTCTACGCGGATTACGATGATATCATCGGTCCGTGGGATTATCATTCTGTCAGCAGACAGGAATGTGCAGAGCTTTACGGAAAAGAAAATCATTTTCCGCCGGAATTGGCATATTATGACTGGATTACGTTTTCAGATGGTGATATTCATAACTTCGGCAGATTTCTCCGCACATTCCAAAGTCTGGAAGAAGCTAAAGCATATGCGATGTATTATGCGAATGTGAACAGCGGTGGAATCAACAAGGAAACAATTCTGAAACAAGAAGAGGAATCCAGAATCGAAGATCATGTGAACCGTATTGCACATTACGAAGCATATCAGATGTATCGAAAATATTATAAAAAAATTCTGGATGCCATCAGCGAAGAAAACTGTTTCCCGGATTCCTGCAGCGGAGGCGGTGTATATCTGCGGGAGGCAATTTTAAAGAAAGTGCCGGAGATCACAGAAGAACAGCTCAGGATGATCTGGAGAGAACTTCCATTTGTGATTGAGAAGAGAACGCAGGACTGGATTGAACGGGAAAAGCAGTTCAGTGAAAATTATATCCGAAAGGCCAAAAAGCGGAAACCCGGGAAAACGAAAAGAACCGCAGATCAGATCGGGAAATAAAGGAGAGGTGCAATATGGGTATTTTAGAATTTCTGGAATGTTTTGATCCACTGACGGAAATCTGCGTTGAAGATGCCACGGAAGTCGTGTTTGAAGGAAGGGCAGAAGATTTTCCTGAAGAAAAGGATAAGGCCTATATCATCGTTCCGTCTCGCACAAACAACAGAGATGGCGTGATTAGGCTGTTTGTTTCGAAACAGGAATATTTGGAGAAAAAGTGCGGGCAAAATAAAATATATGTACTGGATGCACTTTTGGCTATTCTGTATTCTGTTATGAGAAAAAATTCTGAAGCAAAACAGGTATTTCTTACCATGGTGGAAAAAGCGGAGGACTATAATGAAATACTGCAGAAGTGGGAAAAAGCTCCTGAGAAAGAAAAAGAGCCGCTTGAACGGGAAAAACAGGGGAGATGGAAAGCTTTTCTGGAGGAAAAAGAGCATCTTCTTCGGGAAATGAAACAAATAGAACCACTTTGGGATATTTCGGGTCAGTGGATCGGATACAGCCAGGAAGAGCTGGAGTATTTTGCAGAGTATCTGGTAAGAAGAAAGAACATGCTTCTGGAAAGAAAACACACGCTGGAAGCACAAAGCTGGGCACAATGCCATGAAGATGAACTTTGCCAGATCATGAAAGCGGACTACCCAAATGAGGGGATTGCAGCGTTGGCACTGGAAAAGCAGTATGGACTGGATGAACAGCAGGCCAGAATGATTTTCGATTTGAGATTTCGATTCATGTTTGGAACAGCCAGAGATCTGGTAGAACGAGACAATATGGTAATTGGACGTATGCTTGAAATTTTTCTGAAAGATGAGGGAGGGGCAGAAGGATGATTTTCCTGGCGGGATCTGCGGCGAGCGGAAAAACGAAAAAAGCGGTTGCATATGGCTGGAAAGAGCGAAAAACCAGCGAGGATGGAGTTCTCCTTTTTTCACTGCAGCATGAAAAGAAGGAGATGTGGAAGATTCTGCAGAGCATGTACGGGCAGGAGGAGCTTTCCAAGATAGAAATTGATGATACACCAGCGATGATGGTGGAGAGAATGGCAGAAATCATAGCGCAGAAAGCAGAGAATGGAGCAATTTCTGTTTTTGTGATTGATGAAGTGCCGATGATGACAAGCAGAAAAAATTTTGCCGACAGAAAAGAAGAGCTGCGGTATATGATTGGCTTGCTGGGAAACTGCGAGAAAAAAGAACATGTTGTGATTGTAGCCGTTATTCCAGTGTCGAAATACTGTACAGAAATGCAGAAGAAAAAAGAAGTAAGTACCTGTTATGGAGAAATAGAAAAACCAGAAAATTGTCTGGTTTTCGTATAGACAAGAACCTGTCCACATATGGGATACGGCAGGTGGTAAGATAGCAGGTAGAAAGAGACAACAGAAGGATTACCAGTAAAAGCTCCAAGGGAGGTAGCAGCGAATGATTCTTTACAAATACACAGCAGACTGTTCAAAACTGAATCTGGAACAGGAGGATTCAACGAAGGAAGGATATGAGCGTCTCTATTCCAGACGGAGTGATGCTGCGGAATGGAACAGCAAGTTTTACACTGCCTACCGTACAGAAAAGAAGTTTTTCATTATGATCAGTGATATTCTGAATGGTCAGATGACGATTGTGGCTGCACTTGAGATGGAAGTGGTTCCCCGGGTATGTGTGGATTGTATTCAGAAGATACTGCCGGAAATTGAGTTGCTTGCGTATGAGGAGATCACAAATGATGCGTTTTGCAAAGAACTGGTTCGGGCAGAACGGAATAACTGGACGGAGTGTTACAGCGGGTCGCTGAAGGAAAAATTAAAACTTGCGATAGAACCAGAACATCACAGTTTTTTTGAACCTGTTGCGTATCAGGTAAGTGAACGGATTTATACCGCTCAAAATATGACCAGACAAAAGCAGGCGGAGCAGATGCAGGAAATTATGGCATCGGAAAGCTTCTATGACGAAATGGAGCGGATTTACGCCCCGGAAAATGAAAAACGTTTTGTTGGGCATCCGGTTCATTATCTGATCACAGCCGGTGACAAAGCGGCTGCGGATGATATGATAGATCTTCTGATTCCGGCACTGCTGGAGAATCAACGATTGCTGAGCGGCAGAGTTTACGATGTGCAGAAGATGACATACAAGGCAGAGCGGGAAGATAATTTTGACAATATTTTCTCCAGTGCTAGAGGCGGAACAGTGATTCTGAATCTGGAAGGTGAAAAGAGTACAGGAATGTATGCCACCGGCAATTATGATCTGGCGAAAACACTTGGGAAGAAACTGAATGAGTATGGAAATTCTACATTGTTTATCTTTGTGGACATTTCCGGAAGCCGCAGCGTATCGGATGAGACGATAGCGGAAATTCTTTCCAACGCGGATCTGATTCAGATTCAGGAAGGCCAGGGAGATCTGGAACGGGCGACGGGCTATTTGAAACGTCTGGCGGATAAGACAGAGTATCACGACTACACGATAGAAGAGCTGACGCGGTATCTTCCGAAAGAAAAGAAATTGTATTCTGTATCGGATATCTTTTCTGCCTACAACAGATGGTACGGAAGCGGATTAAAAACGCATATTTACAAGGCCTACAAACAAAAAGACCTCGTCAAAATTCAACTGAAAAAGAAGACAGACAAGCCGTATGTGGAGCTGCAGAAAATGGTAGGCCTGTCGGATGTAAAGAAAGTGACAGATGAGATTCTGGCGGCGGCCAAAATGCAGAAAATGCGGAAACAGATGGGTCTTCCGGGGGTTCAGTCATCCATGCATATGCTGTTTTCCGGAAATCCAGGGACAGCAAAGACAACCGTGGCGCGTCTGCTATCCCAGGTCTTGAAGGAAGAGGAAGTGCTGAAATATGGCCACATTGTAGAGTGCGGCAGACAGGATCTGGTCGGAAAATATGTCGGCTGGACGGCACAGATTGTTGAGAGTAAATTTCAGGCGGCGCGTGGCGGCATTCTGTTTATCGATGAGGCGTATTCTCTTGTAGAAGACAACCGCACGTATGGCGCCGAGGCGATCAATACCATTGTGCAGGAGATGGAGAATTACCGGGATGAGGTCATTGTCATTTTTGCAGGATATCCGGAGAAGATGAAGGAGTTTCTGGAGCAGAATGAAGGTCTTGCAAGCCGCATTGCCTTTCACCTGAATTTCCCGGATTACTCACCGGTAGAACTGACGCAGATTCTGGATCTGATGCTGGAAAAATCGGAATACCGGATGGACGAAAGAACAAGGGAAAAATGCTTTTCCATCTGCGCCGATGTCTGTCGGGAAGAAAATTACGGCAATGGACGGTTTGTCAGAAACCTGCTGGACCACGCTATCATGCGCCAGGCAGACCGCCTGATTCGGGAACATCAGAATGGTACGCTGGGAAAAGAGGAGGCATGTCTTCTGACAGCGGACGATTTCGAGATGATCGGACTGAAAAAGAAACCACAGAGCCGGCAGATCGGGTTCTGCGCCGGGCGAACAGCATAAAAATTAAACCAGCGGTTAAGTGCAGAAAACGAAAACATGTGATACAGTATATACATGAAGATTGCGGGAGTGCAAAGCACGTAGCAATCTGGTATCAAAGGGGTCAAAAAACCTTTTGACCCCAACATCTATACATAACAAAACACGGATATTCACAAAAAGACCAGAAAGGGGGAATGAGCACATGAAGTTAAGCGAGCTGTTGAATGTGTTGAAAACAGCAGAAACTGCGGAAGAGATGGATGCGGGGAGAGAAGAAATCGCAGCACTGATTCCGGCCGTACAAACCATGTTCGGCTATGATCAGAAGAACAGTGCACATCAGTATGACTTATGGATGCATTCCCTCCATGTGGTCTGCAATCTTCCGCAGAGGATGGAAAATGACATGGTCTATCTGGCGGCGCTGCTGCACGATATCGGAAAGCCAGAAGCGCAGTGCAGGGGAAAACGCGAGGGTGATCCGGACATGCATTACTACGGTCATCCCGAAAAAAGCATGGAAATCGTGCGCGACATCGTGATCCCGGAGCTGGACCGGCAGGGGTATGTGATTTCGTGTTTCGATGTACAGGAGCTCCTGTATTATGTGAAGTATCATGATGACCACGTCAGTGTGAAATTAAAGCACGTCAGACGCCATACGAAAATGGCCAGCTTTGCGATGTTTCAAAACCTGATGCTGCTACAGATGGCAGATGCCAAAGCACATATCCAGATCCCTGTTATCGCCGAACGGGCAGAAATCTGCGGACGGCTTGCCGGGGAGGAAGGCAGACTTCTCTATCAGAAAATTCTGGATGGGGAGTAGGCTGATGAGCCGAAGCTGTAAAAAAACGCCCGTCAGCAAAGGCCGATGCAAAAATTTCCGTTGGGCAAAGCGCGCGGCAAATAAGAGGGTTCGACGGGCGAAAACACTGTGGGGAAAATCAAAAGCATTTCGAAAAATTTCTGAGACATGGGATATCTGCGATTGGAAATTTTACGGTGAGAGACCATGAAATCCGAATCGGGAAGAAAAAAATCACTGGGAAAAATGCTATTACAGAAAATGATCTGGAAAAGATGCATGAAACCATGGATGAATTATGAATCAAGATCCCGAAAGGAAATCCTGAGCTGGGGACAGAAGACAGAAACACTAAAATAACAGAATAAGGCGGTAGTTTAACGGGCAAAACCTGTGCAGAAAAAAAGGTTTCATGTTTGTGGAACACACAGCAACTTTTTGAGGAGAATAGGGAGGCACAGAATGCAGGTTCAAGTCCTGCCCGCCTTACGCGAGTGAGGTAGCTTAAAAGAAAGAGCGCGAAAAAACGGTCATGTGCGTGACCGTAACGGCAAACTTTTTTCCAATGGTAATGGCGAAGATGCCGGTTCAAATCCGGCCCTCACTCAGAAAAAAACAGAAGAGCAAACGAGAAAGAATGGAGTCCATAGATCCAGAAAAGGATGTCTGGAGAAAACAGTGGAACGAAGGAAAGGAGCGGCAGCGATGGATTTTGCAGAATGGATACGGGAGCAGGCGACAAAAACTTATACAGAAAATGGAGCAGCAGCACGGAACACAACCGGCGATGCGCGGCTGGATCTGTTTGCGACAATTGGATCCCTGCGCAGAGCGGATCCGGAAAGAATTGAGCTTCTGTTTGCGGAAGCATATCAGGCAGACCCGCTGTTCGCATTGAAAATCCTGTTTTATGCGCGTGATATCCGGGAAGGTCTCGGCGAGAGACGTGTCTTTCGGATTCTACTACAGTATCTTGCCGAGTACCATCCGCAGGCAGTTATTGCCAACCTTGATCTGATTGGTGTTTTCGGCCGTTTTGACGACTGGTACTGCCTGATCGGAACTGGCGTTGAGGACGAGATGTGGAGTGCCATGAAGCAGCAGCTGGAAGCAGATCTGAAAAACTTTCAGGAGGGAAAAAGCGTTTCCCTGCTTGCTAAATGGATCAAAACGGCAGACTCTAAAAATACGGAGACGAGAAAACTCGGCATTCTGACGGCGCAGAAACTCGGCTATCCTGTTTACAACTTCAAAAGAATCGTCCGTTCTCTGCGGAAATATATCGGTGTGCTGGAAGTGAAAATGTCAGAAAGAAAGTGGGAGGAGATCGTTTACCCGGAGGTCTCCGGAAGAGCCATGATGATTTACAGGAGCGCATTTCGAAAACATGATGAAAAGCGTTTTAACCAGTATCTGTCGAAGGCACTGGATGGAAAAGAAAAGATTCATGCGGAGACGCTGTACCCGTACGATCTCGTGGAAAAAGTTCTGTATGAACGTCAATGGAATCAGGTATTGGAGGCGCAGTGGAGGCAGCTGCCGGATTATGTGGCGCAGGAAACGAATGCAATTGTCATTGCAGATGTTTCCGGTTCCATGAGTGGAAGACCCTTGGCGACATCCATTGGTCTTGCTATTTACTTTGCAGAGCGGAACCGGGGCGCTTACCACAATCTTTTCATGACGTTCAGCCAGAAGCCGGAATTTGTTTCTCTGAGAGGGGAAACCCTGTTGCAGAAAATCAAATACGTCGAGCGTACGGAATGGGGGATGAATACTAATCTTCAGGCTGCATTTGAGCGGGTTCTGGAAACAGCGATGGATCACGATGTACCGCCGGAAGAAATGCCGAAAGCGCTGATCGTTGTATCTGACATGGAGATCGACAGATGCGGAGACCGCAATTGGATGTTTTATGATCATATGAAAGAAAAGTACGAGTATTGCGGCTACCAATTGCCGAATATTATTTTCTGGAATGTAGACAGTCGAAACGATATTTTCCATGCCGACAGTCGGAGAAAAGGTGTCCAGCTATACAGCGGCCAGTCGGTTACGACATTCCAGAATCTCCTGAACAATATTGACAGCACACCGGTCAAATCGATGGAAAAAGTGATTGAGAGCGAGCGGTACGCATGCGTCAGAACTGGAAATGCGGCATAAAAAGGACGGAGGAGGATCCGAAGAACCGAAAGATCCTCCTCCGCCCTTTTTTGCACATGAAACATTGAAAATAGAAAATCTTTCGTACTTGTTATCCTTTTTTTCGATATACACTCCGAGATCGTATCATTTGCAAGAAAAATTGGGATATGATGGATACGGCTGAGGGACTGGAAGGGAAAAAGGAGTTGAAAAAAATATTAACGATAGCTGCTATTTCGTTCAAGATATCTTGAATTATATCAAGATATCTTGATATAATCATAGAATAGAAGGAACAGTGTTATAAAGTCAACTTTAATAAAAAGAAAAATTCACAAAGCAAGCAGAAAAGATATGAAATACATAGAGGAAATGTTAAAGTTAGCAGTATGGATAGAAAGCTTTCAAAAGATGTAAAGCTGATATTGGAAAATAGAATGTAGAAGAATAAAGGAAAAGAGGACACTATGGCATCAAGCATGATTCACTTGGCAATTGTACAGGAGATGAGAAAGGAAGTCTCGTTTCGAGATATCAACCGCCTGTTTCTTGGGGTGATTCTGCCGGATGGGGCGGTGGCGGGAAATAGCCATTTAAAGAAGAAAATCTGCAAAAATACCAGATACACATACGATCTCGAATTTTTCCGCGACAGATACGGGAAATACATGGAGAAGGATGATTTATATCTCGGCTATTATCTTCATCTGATCCAGGATATGCTATATCGGAGATTTATGTATGGGGATCATGGCTGGAATTCGAGCGCTCCTGGAAATGTAAAAAAACTGCATCGGGACTACGAGATATTAAATGAATATATTTCGAAAAAATATGGCCTTTCCCAGGAAATGATCCAGGAGCTGGATCTTACAGAAGATCCATTGGCACAGCTTGCTGAATTCGATGTGAAAGGTCTTATAAAAGAAGTCCGTGGGGAATTCGTCCAGAGAAAAGAAGAGAAATTGTCCATCCTTACCAGACAAATGGCCGACGAGTACATCGTACGCGCGACGGAATTCTGCGTGGAAGAGCTAAAGGCACTGTCAAAAGGGAAATCAGGTCTGGACAGTACTGTGTGGAGCTGGGAAAAACCAGAAAACATATCACATCAAAAATTAAACCAGAAGTTAAATGCAAAAATCGAAAATATGTAATATAGTATATACAGAACAAAGCACGGACATTCACAAAAAGAACAGAGACGTGCAGAAAGCAGGAATGCAGCAGACACATTTATGAGTGCAGACCGCAGGCATACAATGTGGGATGTATGAAGCCATGGATGAATTATGAACCAAGATCCCTGAAGGAAATCCTGAGCTTTAGAGAGAAGGCAGAAAAATAGCATCTCCACCGATGATATAAAGCAAGTCAGAGTGGAACAGCATTTGATACACATCAGTATCCACAAAAAAATGTGGCTGAAAATAAGGCGGTAGTTTAACGGGCAAAACCTGTGCAGAAAAATGTTTCATGTTTGTGGAACGTACAGCAAATTTTTCGTAGAGGATAAGGCACAGAATGCAGGTTCAAGTCCTGCCCGCCTTACGCGAGTAAGATAGCTCAAAAGAAAGGAGCGGCAGCGATGAGTTTTGCAGAACAGATGCGGGAGCAGACAACAAAAACTTATACGGAAAACGGAGCAGCAGCACGGAACACAAGCGGCGATGCGCGACTGGATCTGTTTGCATCGATTGGATCCCTGCGCAGTGCGGATCCGGAAAGAATTGAGCTTCTGTTTGCGGAAGCGTACCGGGCAGACCCGCTGTTCGCGTTAAAGATCCTGTTTTATGTGCGTGATATCCGGGAAGGTCTCGGCGAGAGATGTGTCTTTCGGATTCTGCTGCAGTACCTTGCCAAATATCATCCGCAGGATGTCATTGCGAATCTCGATCTGATTGGCGTTTACGGCCGATTCGATGACTGGTACTGTCTGGTTGGAACCAGAGTCGAAAATGAGATGTGGAAAGCCATGAAGCAGCAGCTGGAAGCAGATCTGAAAAATTTCCGGGAGGGAAAAAGCGTTTCCCTGCTTGCCAAATGGATCAAGACGGCAGATTCGAAAAGGGAAGAGACGAGAAAGCTCGGCATTCTGACGGCGCAGAAGCTCGGCTATCCGGTTTACAACTTCAAAAGAATCGTCCGTTCCCTGCGGAAATACATCGGCGTGCTGGAAGTAAAAATGTCAGAAGGAAAGTGGGAGGAGATCGTATACCCGGAGGTTTCCGGAAGAGCTATGATGATTTACCGGAACGCATTCCTGAGACATGACATGGAGCGTTTTGACCGGTATCTGATGAACGCACTGGAGGGAAAAGAAAAGATTCATGCGGAGACGCTGTATCCGTACGATCTTGTAGAAAAAATACTGTATTTCAATCCGTGGGACGAGATAATGGAAGCACAGTGGCGCCAGCTGCCGGACTATGTGGCGAAGGAAACGAATGCGATTGTCGTTGCAGATGTTTCCGGTTCTATGTGGATAAGACCCATGGCGACAGCGATTGGCCTTGCCATTTACTTTGCAGAGCGGAACCGGGGTGCTTACCACAATCTTTTTATGACATTCAGTGAGAAGTCAGAATTTGTTTCCCTGAAGGGGGAAACGCTGGAGCAGAAAGTCCAATGTGTTAAGAGTGTTGGCTGGGGAATGAATACGAATCTGCAGGCTGCATTTGAACACGTTCTGGAAACAGCACGGGATCACGATGTTCCGCCGGAGGAAATGCCGAAAGCACTGATCGTTGTCTCGGATATGGAGATTGATGCCTGCGTGGACGAGAACTGGATGTTTTATGATCATATGAAAGAAAAGTACGAGTACAGCGGCTATCGGCTGCCGAACGTTGTTTTCTGGAATGTGAACAGCCGACACGACCTTTTCCATGTCGACAGCAAAAGAAAAGGGGTTCAGCTGTACAGCGGAGAGTCGGTTACGACATTCCGGAATCTCCTGAGTAACATCGACACCACACCGGCGGAAGCGATGGAACAGATCATCGAAAGTGAGCGGTATGCGTGTGTCAGAACGGGGGATGCGGAAGAAAAGATGTAACGTTGTGAGTGGAAAACAGGATGCAGGGGAATAAAAGAAAAACGGACACTGTGTTTCAAAGATGAAGCAGTGTCCGTTTTTTATTATATGATATTCAAGAAAAGTTGATAGGTGAAAAAATCATGCAAAATACTCTTTCGCCAGTTTCTCAAACGCCGGCAGTGCCCGCTCAATCTGTGCGGTTGTCACGCAGTAAGCGATCCGCACAAATCCCGGTGCGCCGAAATCGTCGCCCGGAACGAGGAGCAGTTCGTATTTCTTTGCTTTTTCGCAGAAAGCGTATGCATCCGTTTCCGGAGATTTCATGAAAAGATAAAAAGCGCCGTCCGGGTGAACACAGGTAAAACCATAGGAACTCAATGAATCGTACAGCAGGT